>Ga0307432_1000221_pt1 | contig 48780 bp, 36 predicted proteins | sample SalMarWE160150MG_FD_202158 | JGI IMG/M metagenome (GOLD analysis project Ga0307432, IMG submission 202158) | Salt marsh sediment microbial communities from the Plum Island Ecosystem LTER, Massachusetts, United States - WE1603-150 | ecosystem: Environmental > Aquatic > Marine > Intertidal zone >...
GGACGGGGCGGCGTATTGTGTTTCGCGTGCTGGCTTGGAGTCAATGGTTGGACGTGTTCTTACGAGGCGTTGACGCCATAACCCGGCAGGTGAATCGGCCTCTGCGGTGTTGAGTTCGCTTCATGATACCGGGGTATGGAAGTCCCGGTTTGCGTGGGCCACCAACCAGGAGAAAGTGAGGAACCCCGATGGCAAAAAGACAACCGATTGACCACCACCCGACCTGCGGGCAGGTCGGTTGGCAGCGCCTGCGCCCGTAGGTAAGAAGCCAAGTCACCGGCCAACAGTGCATTATAGTACGCTTGTTTTGGGTCTAGTGCTGTGATTCAGCCTCATTTTCACGCTCCTTTTTCCCGAAATCAGCCAAGACGCGGAGTGGACCAGTACCCTGACCACTTCACACAACATAGCAACAGGGCGCCAGTATACTGGCTCTTCCATCCCCGGTTCAACATCAAGTCCGGAAAACGCTGGGCTACGATCCCGAGGGGCAAAACCAAACCTCTAGAGCCCGTTTCGAGTGCAACATAATTCCCGGTTCTGGGACGTGGTCGGAAAGGTTTCTCCCGGAGCCGAAAGGTCTGGATTGGGGTAGTAGGTGAAACTTCCGGTGTGGCCGGATAGAAACACCAGACCTACCTCGTGACCCCGGCGTCTTACACCGTAATTTCGCAGAACAGGCTCGATTCATCCACCTCCTCGATTCGGGGATCAACATTGAATTCGGACGCCAGGGAAAGGAATTCGTCCGGGCTGATCGTCGTGGCTGTAAATCCGTCCTTGCAGACGATCACGCCGTCGTGCGTCGCGTCCCGGTCAATCTCGCCGAGCAGTCCGTGGTCGGATTGAAGCTGAAACCACTCGAAGCGATCCTTCCAGAACTTCTCCGAGTAGCTCGAAAACAGAATCCTCCCTCCCGGTCGGGCAACCCGAATGCTTTCCTCGATCAAGGCGGAGGGATCGACCTTGAAGGCGGATAACCCGTTCTGGATGCACACCACGACGTCGAAACTACGGTCACGAAATCCAAGGACGGCCGCATCCATCTGAGCAAACCGGCAGTTTGAAACACCGGTTAGAAGCTTGCCGGCAAGTTGCAAACTGGAAAGCGAGGTGTCGATGCCCACAAGCATCCGTGCCTTGTCGGCCAGCTTCTCGATAACCCGGCCATAACCGCATCCGAGTTCCAAGACCACATCGTACTGGTAAATCCTGCTTGCGACGTGTCGGATTTCCGCGTCAAGGTATTGCCTAGCGCGTGGCGGGGCGATCTCGTAGCATTTGCGCAGGCGCTGTGCCGAGAGTCGATCCGAATAGTAACCGTTCGCATCCCCATTCACCGCAAGCTTCCGTACAATCACGAATGGCGATCAGAACCTCCCGAACAGCGGGATGGCTGTCACGGCGATGTCACCGTCGCGGATGACACTGTAGTCACTGGGGCCGCTCACATCACGCAGCCAATAGGAGGCGCCGTAACCGAACTCCATGGTGCGGCCGTCATCGTTGTCGGTCCGATCGAACGTCATCGGCATGGGATGGGCTGCGACCGGGACGCGATGGATGCGGCTTTTCGCGTCGGGTGGGATTGGAGCCGGTAGATTGATGCTCCAGATACCCGGTCCGGGAAGTGTCTCGGTGAGCAGCTCTTTCACAAGGAAGGATGTAGCGTCGCGCGCGGCTGACCAGTCGGTCGTCACCCCGATCCGGATTGCCTGCGACACGGCGATCGCACGCAGTCCGAGAATCGCGCCCTCGCGGGCACCGGCCACCGTGCCGGAATAGAACGTATCCACACCCGCGTTGGCCCCGGCGTTGATTCCGGAAACGACCAGGTCAATTGGTTTCTCGATCAGAGCGGCGACGGCCAACCGCACGCAATCCGCCGGCGTTCCGTCAGCGGTGAAGATCGTCCCGAGCTGATCATGCTTGACGCGTTCAACGGTTATCGGGCCGCCTACCGTGATGGTGTGGCTGCAAGCCGATCGCTCCGTCTTCGGCGCGATGATGTGCATGGTTCCAAGATCGCGCAGAGCCTCAAAAGCGGCTAGTAGTCCGGGTGCGCCGTATCCGTCGTCGTTGGTCAATAGAATGTTCAAGGTTATCGTTCCGTGTCCGATAGTCCAGTCGGCGGAAAGTATGTCGGGCTAGTTTGCCGACCACGCCTGCGGAATTGTACATTGTATTCCGGTTAGATACCCCAAATTGCCGAGACTGTCCAAGCGATTGTGGACCGGCCGCAACGTGAATCCGATGGTACACCGCACTCCGTGAGGCTCGCGAAATGATCAGCTCAGGATGGGCATTTGATCCTAACGGGGGATATGCGAGGGTGCCGCAAGACAAGACGAGCCAAGAAGAATCTCTAACCGGGATCATGGTTCGATAGTCCGTGAGAACGAACGTGTTCCGTTCGTCCCGATGATGCCAACCGAGAACAACCGTTGCAGGTTTTGGGGGAAGAAAATATGAGCGAGAGCACGGGATTAGCACACGTTTTGAACATCGAGTTGCCCGCCGCCGCGCCTCAGGTTCGGATAACCGCCGGCCTCGGATCTGCAGCCCAGAAAACCTGGAACCTGCGACGGCCTGTCACGCTAATCGGGTCACGTCGCCCCGCGCACATTGTCCTGCACGACGGCAACCTGAGCCCGGCCCACTGCGTGATTGTCAACACGGGCACGGAGGTGATACTGAAGGACCTGCACACCAACAGCGGCACGTTACGCAACGACGCCCGGATCGAGCTGACGCTCCTCAAGGACGGGGACGTTGTCGCGATCGGCGCCACTAAGATCCAGGTCGCAATTCAGGTGCCGACGGACACATCTGAGGACTCCGGCTGCGGAATCGAATACGCGGATCCGATCGCCTTCCCAACGCCGGTGAACATCGGTTTGATCCACACCGATCAGAAGTGGGAAATCAAGGACGCGGTTGCTCTGATAGGCCGACATAACGCCGCCCAGATCCAACTCGACCATGAGGACGTGTCACGGCGGCATGCCATCATATTCAGATTCAGGAAGAGGCCGGCTGTTTTCGACCTTGGCGGTCATGGTGGGATTCTGGTCAATGGGCAGCGGTGCTCGCTCTTGCTGCTCAGCAACGGCGACCGGATCAGTGTGGGACCTTTCGGCCTGCAGGTCGGTTCGGACGATGCGACACGGCTTGACGTACAAGATCCTTCGGCCGGAACAGACCACAGCCCGACTGTTACGTCCAACAAGACGCACAACGCGATCGACCCGTCACGAAATGGAGCAACCTCGCTTGCCGCGTCTGGCGTGGACATCGATCTTGAACCGTCCGAGTCGGATGGAGCTACGGCAGTCGATGCAGAACTCGGTGCGGTCCGGAAGGGTGTTGCCGATTCCTGGGAGCAACTCAACTCGTGGCAAGCACATCTGCTCGGTGATGCCACGGCCCTCAGCAAGCAAGAGATCAACCTAACGGCCCGTGAGGAGTCGCTCGAGGCCAGGGATGCAGCCCTCCGCGGGCAACTGCACGACGTAGAGCGTTATCAAGAGCAACTTGCCGAACGCGAGCATGATATTGCCGCCCAACTCGCTCAGCTCCAGAAAGAGAAGGACAAGCTGGCGGAGGATCAAGCGGCGTGCGCTCAGCGAGAGGAAGAGGTCTCGCGGCGCGTCGCCGAGCTGTCACGTCGAGAGCATGTCTTTGCGCAGCGGTGGGCCCGGTTGGTTACTGCTAAATGTCCACACTGCGGGCAACCCGTCGCCAACCGCGAGAACGGCGCGGCTCCGTCCTCCGTGTGAGCCTTACCCTGTTTGCATCGCACCGGCGCTTACCGTAGCCGCACATGTAATCTGCTGCGTCTCAGCGCAGGACCAAGCCCGTGATCCTGGCCTCGAAGATCAATTGCTGGTCGATCACGCCCTGCGTGCGTGAGACGATTCGCCGCGGGCGGTATTCGTCGCCGATAGACAGGAGATAGAGACGCGCGGGTGGGATTACGACTTCCCTGAACTTGCAAGCATCGACACCGCCGAATCCGAAGAAGCCCAAGTGTTTACCCAGCAGTCTTGCCGTCACCGCCGACGCCTGGGCCGCCATCTCGAGCATCAGCACGCCGGGAAGCAATGGCCGGCCCGGAAAGTGCCCGCGGACCCACCATGCATCCGTATGCACGTCCGCGTAGGCGACCAACCGTCCCGCCTTGCGATCCATCATGCAGACGCCATCGAGCAACATGAACTCAAAGCCGTGCGGCAGATACTCGTAAATCTGTTCTCGGGTCAGAAGGACCCGGCTAAGATCGATCTGTTGCAGGTCTATCAACAACGGCGGCGGCATGTGGATTCAGTTCCGGGCAATGCGCACCTGATGCGCCATGCACACCCACGAGCCCCGGGCAAAGCGATGGCACGCCGGACTCGCAACTAGCTACTGGTTATTTGGGAACGGACTTCCAGGATTTTCTTGCGAACTTCCTGAGCGGCCTCTTTTATGTCCTGCATGCTTTTGCGAACGCGTGTACCAGCAGCCTTGTTGCCACCGGACGCCTTCGCGACATCCTCCGCGGCTGTCTCCACCAGCTCCTTCAGCCGTTCGTATTCCTCCATCGCAGCGGATCTCCCATACGTTCCAACGCGTGATTTCAACACAAAACCTAAATGCCGCGGCGAAGTCTATCAGAGCCTCCGCGGCATCGCAAAGCATATAATTCTGAAAATCGGCCCTGGCGACTCCGAAAATGCTGTTTTTTTGACCGGACAGCGCGAGTTCGACATTCGCGGTGTCCCGTAGCATGGAAACACCGCCCGAGGGTAACTCATATAAGCCTCTGCAAGTAAGGATGTTAGATCAAGACAGCCAACGCCGCCTCCGGTAGGTAGCTCTCCCCAGTACTGATATGGGTGAACGGCGCGCGGTTCGTCCGGCACAGCGAAATGCGGCGTCAAATCCTGGTTCGAATCGGCCCGCCGGCGTCGTGAAAACAGCGTACCATTGGGTGCAGTCATCGCAACGAGCGTTCCGATATCTCCGCAAGGTTCCGCATGGAGGCGGCGCCTTCAGAACTTCAGTCTCGATGAGCGGGAACGTGATGCCACGCAACCTGGTTTGGCATGGATGCCTGTATCTCGCCATCGGCGCATTCGGGGCTGCGATCGCCAGAGGCGCTGACCACATTCAAGTTCGATCGCGCGTTTTCGACATCGAGTACTCAATCAACGAGGATGCACTGCCCCTTGCCTCGGTCCAGTTGTGGTACACGTTGGACGGAGGTGCAAACTGGCAGGAATTCGGATTCGACGAGGACCGGCAATCGCCGATCACATTCCATGCTCCTCAGGAGGGGCTATACGGCTTCTTCCTCGTGCTGGCCAACACCACGGGACCATCGAGTACAAAACCCACTTCAACGACACAGCCCCACCTGGGCGCGTTCGTTGACTACACGCCGCCCGTCGTTCAACTCCACACGCTTCGCTCGACCACGATGCTCGGGCAACGTGTGCTTCAAGCTCGCTGGACGGCGATCGACCCGCACTTCGACGTCCGGCCCGTCGAGCTCGCGTATCAGAGGCCACCGGATGAGACCTGGTATCCGGTGACACCCGATCCCGTGGCCAACACTGGGCGCTATGACTGGCGTGTGCCGGAAGGCCTTTCCGGGCGCGTGGCGGTGCGGTTGACCGTCACAGACAAGGGCGGTCATCGAATCGACAGCGAGCAACAGGTGATCGAATTGGCACCGGTGCAACCGATTGAACGAGCCGGGGACGCGTCGTTGGGAGTATCGGCCACCACGCTTGCCTCCGCCGGCAGGAATGTCGCCCTCCCAGGATTGGCGCAGTCGACAGAAAAAGCGAGGCGTCTTTTTTCGGAAGCAGAGGTGTGCAAACAGCGCGGCGAGTTTCGCGAGGGCATCGCGCGGTTGCGCGAGGCGGTAAAGCTCAATCCACGGTGGGCGGAGGCGTTTGCCGAGATGGCGGACATGCTCTACCGTATCGGTGATCCGGATCGTGCCTTACGCGCGTATGAGTTGGCACTTAAGCAGCAGCCGACGATGCGGTCGGCCCTTCGCGGAGCGGCCATGGTCTACCGGCAAAGGAACGACCATGTCGCCGCGGCCCGGATGCTGCGAACGATCCTGCGATACAATCCCAACGATGCGGAGGTGTGGATGAATCTGGGGGATATCGCCATCTATCAGGGTGACGAGGTATTGGCACGGGAGTGCTACACCCGCGCGACGCAGATCGATCCCGGTGCGACGCGAGTCATCGCCGACGCCCGTAAGCGGCTCGAGCTGATGGCGGAAGTGTCACGACGATACCGTCCAAACAGCCGGTAGAACCATGCAGGCTTCACCCGTGAATGTTCATCCCATCTATGCCGTCGTTGGTAGCGACCGATTCCTGCAGAGCGATGCGCTAAACGGCATCCTGCGTGCTCTAGCGGACGAGATGGACGACCTGGGGCTGACGCGGTTCGACGGTCCGCGGGCCGAGCTGGCGGAGGTGCTGGATGAGGTTCGCACCCTGTCGTTGTTGGGCAGTCGCCGCGTGGTGGTCGTCGACGAGGCGGACTCGTTCATCACCGCCAACCGCGCTGTGCTGGAACGATATTGTTCAGCGCCTTCGGAGAGCGGATCGTTGGTCTTTCTGTGTCAAACGCTCCCGAAGAACACACGGTTGTACAAAATCATCAGCGGCAACGGAACAATCGTTCACTGTGAACCCCCGAAAGGGCGGGCGGTCATCGAATGGATCGTCAACCGCGCACAGGAGACATACGGCAAGCGGTTGAGCCGTCCCGCTGCTTCGATGCTCCGCGACCATATCGGAGATGCGCTGGGGATACTGGATGCCGAACTCGGAAAGCTCGTGGCGTTTGTCGGTAAGCGCGACGAAGTGACACCGGCTGACATCGACGCCCTCACCGGTCATCACCGGGAAGAGAAGGTTTTCGCCGTCACGGATGCCATGGCGGCGCACGATCCGGTGGCCGCCCTCCGCCATTGGGAGCAGGTACTGGCAACGGATAGGGCGGCGCCGGGGCGGGCGATCGCTGGATTGGCGTGGGGGGTGCGTCGCCTGCTGGCGGCCCGGCGGGATTGGGAAGCCGGCGTAAGCATCGGTGTGCTGGCCCGGCGGATGTATACCGATCCGGGCTTACTGCAACGCCGCCTTGACCGTGTCACCACGGAACAGTTGGAACGGCAACAGCGAGATTTGTTGGCTGCGGACCTGGCCGTCAAGACCGGCGCTTCGACGGTCGAGCGGGCGGTGGAAAAGTTCATCATCGAGCACAGCGTGACGTGCACTGCCACGCGGTAGGCAACCGTGGGAATCGGAACATGAACATCAAGCGTATGAAGACCTTCGCAGCCGTGGCCATGGTTGTAACTTGCCTTGTCGGGCCGCTGTCCGGGTGCGTCCCGTTCAGCTCTCGGTGTGCGTGCCGGATCGACCCGATGCTTCGAACGCAGCGTTCCTTGCCAACCCAACCTGCTGATGCGACGGAGCAGGATGTTCTAACGGCGGTGGAGGAGTTTCTCGAGCGGACCAAGGAGTATCAATCTGTGAGTACCGATTCACAGTCATCCTCGTTGACGTCGCCGCCTGCGACTCGTGCCGCCGTCGAGAACAACGATCAACCGCACGGGACGCCTCAAGAGAGCAAGTATTCGCCGTCCCCTCGTGATCAGGCGTTTGCGAACATGCAGGTGATGCTTGCCGGTTCGGTTTCGGCCGCGCCGGCCCCGGCACTTCCGGTCGTGAAGTCCGTGTCGATCCACGTTACCCCGTCGCTCGACATACCGACCGTCGAGCCGGCCAAAACGAAGACAACGAATGAAGCGCTCGACATGAGATCGACTGAAACGCCGATGCTCGTCGATCGTTTCATCTCCCAATTGGAAGCGCGCGCCGCGGAGGCGAATGATTTCGACAGCGAATGGCAACTGCGGTTTACCCAACTTGCGCTTCATCGCGACGATGAGGCCGCTGGCGTGTCACCCGGCTTGTCGCAGGAAGCAAAAAGGATGCTGACTTCGCTTATCCGTATGGCTGCATCCGTGTGGAGGACCGTGCAGAACCCGTTGCTTACCGGCGAGGAGACGTTGAACTATATCAACGAACTCCGCGAGGTGTTGGCCGATCGGGCCGATCCGATCATTGCGACTATAGCCCTGTGTCGCAACGTAGTCACTTTCGGCGTCTATAAAGAGATGAACGTTGATGCTTTCGTGGCCGGAAGAACGGTGCAGACGATCGTGTACTCCGAGATTCGCAACTTCCGGTCCGAATCTACGGAGGACGGCCAATATCGTACGCGGCTGGGGACCCGGCTCGAGGTGCTGACCGCGGAGGGTAAGTCCGTCTGGCAGCATGAGGAGCCGGAGATCACGGACATTTGCCGGCGCCGCCGCACGGACTTTTTCATCGCCCAGCGCATTACGCTGCCGCCGACGCTGCCTGCGGGCGACTACGTGCTGAAGCTATTCGTGGAGGACAAGCTCTCGGAGCGGGCGATTGAAGCGTCACATCCATTCACGCTCCAATCCGCCATATCGGTGGCCCACGGTTTCTGACGATGTCCCGCGGCCAACCACCTGTGCAGCCGCGACCGGTCGGAGCGTGTCTCCCATTGCCGCAACTTGCCATAACCATTTGACACGCAATAGGTTATGGACAGTGCCCGGTCTCCAGAGAACCCACCGCATGTTTTTGAATTTTTGTCGATTTGGCGTTTTCCTCAGACTTCTTGCTTGGCGCTGCCCGATAGGGAGGTAGACTTCTTGGTGTATGGAGCGAGTACCAGTCCCGGGCGGCGCGGTTCGGGGGTATTCGTGATTCTCAACGTGTTACTTAGTGGAGTGTATACTCATGAAGCGAATGTGTGTGTTTGCGTGTGTATTGTTGGTAGCCGGGATCGCTGTAGCACAGGAATCGGAAGTAACGCAGGAGCAGGAGACGGTAACGACAGTCTCCGGTGACGTGGACCTTCTGAGCCAGTTGTGGTACCTGGAGGATGCCACCCCGCTAAGTACGGGGCAGGTGGATCTGCGCTTGGGAGTCGGCTGGATGACGGCGTCAGCACCGGCCAACATGGGTGATTCGGATGATGACTTCGTCATAACGCCATCGATAGTGTGGGGAGCGGCGGAAGGCCTGGAGCTCTCGGTTAGTGTGCCCGTCTGGGTCGGTGACAGCGGCGACGTGGGTGCCTTTGATGAAGACATCAACTATGACACGTACGTTGGCTTGCTTTGGCGAATCGCCGAACAGCGCGATTGTAGCGCGTGCGGCCTCGGCCCTGTTCCGGCTTTGGCGCTGTCCGCCACTGCACGCGTCCCGACGGGCTGCGGCTCCAGCGGGGTCGACGGGGAGTTGCGGCTAATCCTCACGAACGAGTATGAGAGTGGCATCCGGTCGCACATCAATGTGTTTGCCATGTGCGTGGACCGCGACGCGGAGGACTTGTTCGACTCTGACGGCGGCTTCGAGGGATGGGGGCGCCTCGACCGAGACTCGCTCGATATACGCGACTTCCAGTATGGGGTTGTCATCGGTCTTGACGGACCACTTTGTGCGGACGGCGCGGTGCGCTGGGTGCTGGACTACATGAACCGTAGCAGCTACTTCAATGGTGCCAGCAGTCTGAACATGCTCGAAGCCGGTTGGGAGTGGGAGATGTCCGATGCGCAGAAGCTCGGCTTGTCGATGCAGATCGGCCTGGATAGCGCCGGCGAGACGCCCAACTTCGGCGCATCCTTGACCTATGCCCATTCGTTGACGTACTGATTCGGCGGGGCGTCGCGGGCATGAACAAATACGACATGCACGGAACCGGACGCAACGAGTCGTAACCTGCCAAGATGAAGTTAAAGAACAGGAGCCCGAGGATTTTGGAACTCGGGCTCTTGTTTTTTGGGATCCGCCGGGCGCGACCATGGCATGCTTACCCGCGCAGCAAGTAAGCAGGTCTTCGCCCGACAAGTGTGTTTAGGCCCAATGAGGCTCGGTGTTCTGACAAGTGTCGAGACGCGGCACCGCTACTTCGTGGATCGGCTATGCGTTGACCTTCCGGTCGTTGCGGTTGCATACGAGCAGACCGGATACACACCAGCCGCTGTCGCCACGGACGATCTGACAACCGAAGAGGCCGAGATCGTCGCTCACCATTTCGCGGAAAGGGCCCGCCAGGAAGAGATCTTCTTTGGTACTCAAAGCGCGTTTGTGATCGATGGTGAAACGTGCGCGGTTCGACATATTGAGCCGGGTGAACTGAACACCGAATCCACGTTGGCGTTCCTCGAATCCGCCGGTGTCGACACTGTGGCAGTCTTCGGCACGAACCTTGTCAAACCTCCGCTGCTTAATCACTGGCCCGGGCGCACGATCAACATGCACCTGGGCCTTTCGCCGTACTACCGGGGGACCGCCACGAATTTCTATCCGCTCTTGAACGAGGAACCGGAATATGTCGGGGCGACGATCCATCTGCTCGATGTCAGCATCGACGGAGGCCCGATCCTGAACCACGCGCGCCCGACGATCACCGCCGACGACATGCCGCACACGATCGGCTGTAAGGCCATCATTGCGGGCGTAGACAAAATGATATCCGTACTCCGCAAACTGGATCGCAACCGTCTTACGCACGTCCCACAGTGGGAAGTGCCAAAGCCTCGATTCTATCTGCGGAAAGACTATCACCCCCGGCAGGTCGTCGAGCTGTACCGAAAGATCGAGGCCGGACTGATTCCGCGCTACGTCAAGCGCGCCGCCAAAGTCGCTGGCAGAGTGCGGCTGGTGTAGCGTGTCGGAGACGGACCGGCGAGTCGGGGTATCCCTCACGTCGGCCCGGTTTGTCCGGAGGCAGGGGTATGGCCGTTCTCTGTGACACATACGAATAATTCGTGTCTTTCCGTAGCGGTCGGCGTCCCCGCCGGCCGTCGTGCGCAATAACGCTTGCCAAAGGAAACGACCTGCGAGGACGCAGGACGCTAAAATCTCAGAGAATTCCTTCTCGGTCCACATGGCAGTGGATGGTATGGTACGAGAATCCTTTCTCGCACCAGCGGACGCTGAATTCGATTGGCGGGCGCGGGGATCTACCGTTGAGGACTTGATCGGGGCATAGGGGGGCTTATAATTGCTGAAGCCTTGAGTCTGAAGGGGATGTCTCGCGCGGTGGATCGCCCCTTCATGCAAGGTGGTACGCGTGCAAACCGCAGAAAGGAACCAACGGCTGTGGCTGACGTGACGGCGGATACGGTTGTGTTTACCGAACGGTACCATTTCCTGATTCGACGGCTTCACTCCCTCTCGGGCATCATCCCGGTGGGAGTATTTCTTTGCATTCACCTTTCGGTGAACGCCTCGATCATGACGGGGCCGAGGTCCTTCCAGTTTGCCGTCGATCAGATTCACAAACTTAATAATATGGGCATCCTCAAGGCGGTGGAGGTGTTGTTCATACTGATACCAATCGTCTTCCACGCCATTGTCGGAGTCGTCATCTGGCTTACGAGCGAGCCCAACATGATGAGGTACCGGTACGGTGCAAACATCCGCTACACGTTCCAACGGTGGGCGGGTCTTATCACGATCGCGTTCATCCTGGTTCACATGTGGCACGTGCACTGGATTATCCCCGGCGGCGTCGAGTTCGATGCACATGCGGCCGCTGAGACTACGATCGGCGCGATGAATCGGTGGTGGGCTGCTCCGGTGTACGCGATCGGTGTTCTCTGCGCCGTGTACCATCTGGCCAACGGTGTCTGGACGTTCCTGATCACCTGGGGTATCACGATCGGTCCCGAATCTCAAAGGCGGAGCGGTTACGTCTGCGCCGTCATCGGTGTCGTGCTGGGGCTGTTCGGGATGGGCTCGTTGATTACGCTCAAGACGATGGACGACTCAATGCTGACACCGGCGGCGGAGGTGGAGGGCCATACGGCAGGCTTGGTCGACGGATCGAACCCGTACGTGTAACGTCGGCGTCGGCACCCGGTGGGGTTTCAACCATACGACGATCTTCCAGGAAACTCTTTCCATGGCAACGAAACCGAGAGTAATCGTAATCGGCGGCGGATTGGGAGGCCTGTGGGCCACGATGCGCGTCGTTGAGCGAGGCTTCCATGTGGATCTCTTCTCGTTGTTTCCAGTCAAGCGGTCGCACTCGTGCTGCGCCCAGGGCGGAATCAACGCGGTGCTCGATGTGAAGGGTCAGAATGACTCGATCTGGCATCACATCGTAGACACGATCAAGGGCGGGGACTACCTGGCCAATCAACCGCCTATTAAGAACCTGTGCGAACAGGCGCCCGGAGTCATCCGCACCTACGACCGCATGGGTGTGACGTTCAGCCGGACGCCCGAAGGGATCATGGACCAGCGTCTTTTCGGCGGTGTGAAGAACCGCCGGACGGCGTTTGCCGGCGCGACCACGGGGCAGCAGCTCCTTTATTCCTCCGATGAGCAGGTTCGCAGCCACGAGGCGAACGGCATGGTCACCAAGTATGAGTGCTGGGATTTCCTATCCTTGGTGCTCGACAACCAGGGGATCTGCCGGGGGGTAACGGCCATGGACTTGAGCAACATGCAAGTTCGGGCGTTCCGCGCCGACGCGGTGATTGTGGCTACGGGCGGTCTGGCCCTTATCTACGGGCGATCGACAATGTCCACCAACTCCACCGGCGCCCCGGCGGCCCGCGTTTACCAGCAGGGCGCCAAGTTCGCCAACGGTGAGTTCATCCAGTTTCATCCTACTGGCATGCCGGGGCACGATAAGAACAGGCTCATGTCCGAAGCCTGCCGTGGCGAGGGTGGGCGTATCTGGGTCCCGCGTAAGGAGGGAGATACACGCGATCCGCTGGAGATTCCCGAAGACGAGCGTTTCTACTTCCTAGAGGAGTGGTACCCGGCCTACGGCAACACCGTGCCGCGGGATGTGGCTTCCCGAGCGATCTGTCGCGTTGTCCGCCACATGGGGCTGGGCCTGGGCGGTAAAGACCTTGTGTACTTGGACCTGACCCACCTGCCGCGGGAGTTCCTGGAAACCAGGCTCGGCGGCATTTTGGATATGTATCGAACGTTCTTTGGCGAAGACCCCTGCGAGCGCCCGATGCAGATCTTCCCCGCCACGCACTATTCGATGGGCGGCCTGTGGGTCAACTACGAGAAGGACGAGCAAACCGGCGGAATGGCCCGAATCCATCCCAAGAATCACGCCACGAGCATCCCCGGCCTGTACGCTGCTGGAGAATGTGACTTCGCCTACCACGGCGCAAACCGTCTGGGAGCCAACTCGCTGCTGAGCGCCTCGTTCAGCGGCCAGATTGCCGGCGACGCCGCAGTCGCCTATGTCAAAGGACTGGCAAAGGGTAACGGAGAACTACCCGAGAGCGCCTACGAGGCCGAGCGTGAGCGTCAGGAACAGATCAATCAGGCGATCATATCTTCTAACAGCGGCGAGAACCCCTTTGCCCTTCACCGCGAACTGGGCGATCTCATGCGAGAGGACGTGTTCGTGGAGCGAAGCAACGAGGGGCTGGACAAGGCGCTCGACGGCATCGGCAAGCTCAAGGAGCGTGCTCGTAGAATCTCGCTCGATGACACCGGGAACTGGGCCAATCAATCCCTTTCTTGGGCACGCCAGGTTCAGGACATGATCGTGCTCGCGGAAGTAATCGCCAAAGGCGCCCGACTGCGTGACGAATGCCGGGGCTCGCACTACAAGGCCGAATTCGAGCTGAAAATCCCCGAAGGCAAGTTCGAAGGCGATCCGGAGTACGAGGAGTACAAAGCCAAATGGAAGGCCAACAACGAGAAGTGGCTCAAACACACGATTGCCACGCATTCGAAGGACGGGCCGCAGATCGAGTATAAGCCGGTGGACCTGTCCGTTCTTCCGCCGGAGAAACCGAGAGACTACCGCTAGGTTCGGGAGTGAAGGAAACGCAGTCGATGAGCAAAGAGATCCATTTCAAGATAAAGCGGCAGGACGGTCCCAACGCCACGGCGTACTGGGAAGAGTTCAAAATGCCCTACTCTTCCGGACACAATGTCGTATCGTCGCTAATGTACCTGCGCGAGCATCCCGTCAACATACACGGCAAGAAGGTCAGACCCGTGGTGTGGGAAAGCAACTGCATGGAGGAGGTTTGCGGGGCCTGCTCGATGCTCATAAATAACGTGCCCCGACAGGCATGCGCCGCCCTGATCGACGAACTGGAACAACCGATAGTCCTCGAGCCGCTGAGCAAGTTTCCGTTGATCCGCGACCTGATGGTGGACCGGTCGAAGATGTTCAACGCTCTGCTAAAGGTCAAAGCTTGGGTGCCGATGGACGGATCGTGGGACATCCACCGTCACGCGCCGCTGATCTCGTCGGGCAAGCAATCGATCCGCTATCTCTTCTCGCGGTGCATGACATGTGGATGCTGCATGGAGGCCTGCCCGCAATTCCGCATAGATTCAAAGTTCATCGGGCCGGCGACCCTGGGCCAGGTGGATTTACATAACTCGCATCCCACGGGCGAGTACGCGAAGGATGATCGGCTCCACGCGATCATGGGCGACGGCGGTATCACGGACTGCGGCAACGCTCAGAACTGCATCCAGGTTTGCCCCAAGGACATCCCTCTGACCGACGCGATTGCAAGGCTCGGGCGGCAGACGACAGCCCAGTGGTTCCGCGACATGTTCGTGAGGTAGGTTTGCACATTCCCGGATTCACTGCGTAACGCCGTTGCGAGGTCTGGCCTGGCAGATCACTTCCGCCCCGTCGCTTGTGCTCCGGGCTCGGTTCAAGTGACAATCGAGTGATCCTATTGCCAATTCAGAGTGGCGGCACACATTCCGGCAGGTCTTGCCGCTTCCGCACGTTGGCGATAAGCTTTGCTCCTCTTGGTAGGGTCTGACGGCAGCAAGCGGGGCTACTGTCAGCGAGGCAACGAGAGACCCCGTTGTGAGAGACTCCGATGAAACGACAAAGCACAATGTTGGGATGGATGAACATCATCTTGGTCAGTGTCCTTATGTCGCCTCTTTTGAGCGGATGCGCCGAATGGCGCGTGGGACCCACCGCCGAGGGCGCCAAAACCGCAAAGGTCGGCGAGGCTGAAAAAGTCCCTGAGCGCAGCGAAATCGACACGAAGTATCGCTGGGCGACGGAGAACATCTTCGCCAGCGTGAGAGAGTGGGAGGAGGAATTTGCAGAGGTCGAGAAACTGATGGGCCAACTGGCAAAGTATAAGGGTACGTTGGCCCAGGGGCCCGATCAGCTCTATCGGTTCCTCCAGGAGAGAGACAGTACCGAGCCGCAGCTGTCACGCGTGTATGTCTATTCGTCGTTGCTGTCGGATCAGGACACGCGAGACGGCAAGCACCAGGCGATGAAGACGCGGGCTCGATCGCTGGCGATCAAGTACGGACAGCTCATGTCCTGGGCGGAGCCGGAGTTGACCGCGATGCCATTCGAGCAACTCGACTCGTGGATGCGGGAGAAACCCGAGCTGGAGCTGTACCGACAGGCGCTCGACAACCTGTTCCGACAGAAGAAGTACATCCTCTCGCCAAGAGAGGAGGAGTTGATGGCAATGGCCGGTGAAGTGCGCAGCACACCCGGCAGCGCGTACAACATGTTTGCCAGTGCTGACACGGTGTTCCCCGTGATTATCGACGAGGAGGGCCGGACGAGGGAAATCGATGAACAAGCGTTCTACAAATACATGCGTTCTCCGGACCGGCGTGTGCGAAAGGACGTCTATGACGCGATCGTGGGAACCTTCTCCAAACACCGAAACACGACGGCCGCCCTGCTCAATGGTGCGGTTCAAAGCCACATTCTCACCGTCAAGGCACGAGGGTATGACAGTTGCCTGGCCGCTGCCCTGCATGGGGGTAACATTCCGGTCGCGGTCTACAACAACCTGATCCACACGGTCAACGACAACCTGCCCCTGCTGCACCGATATCAGGAGATCCGCAAGCGCGTTTTGGACCTTCGGGACGGCGTCCACGCATATGATTTGTTTGCGCCGTTCATCACACCGCAGAACATCGAGTATACATACGAAGAGTCTGTAGACACGATCCTGACCGCGCTGAAGCCCCTCGGCAACGAGTACCTCACGCACATGAAGAAGGGTTTCGACTCACGATGGGTCGATGTCTTTCCCAACAAAGGCAAGCGAAGCGGAGCTTATTCGAGCGGCACGTTCCTGACGCAGCCTTACGTCCTTCTGAACTTCCACGGCTCGTATGAGGACATGTCGACGCTGGCCCACGAGATGGGACACTCGATGCATTCGTTCAACTCGCGCGGCACCCAGCCGTACGTCTACGCCGACTACGACATATTCTGCGCGGAGGTGGCGTCGACGTGCAACGAGATCCTCCTGCAGAACTATGTCCTGGCACACACCAAGGATCCCAAGAAAAAGCTGTACCTTCTGGGCGAGTTCCTGGAGAGTATTCGAGGAACGGTGTTCCGCCAGACGATGTTCAGCGAGTTCGAGCAGAAAATCCACGAGATGGCCGAGGCGGGCGAGCCTCTCACCGCCGATTCGATGGGCGCTGCGTACGGCAAGATCATGAGGAAGTATTACGGCCCGCACTACACGCATGACGACCTGGTCAACGACTACTGGATCCGAATCCCGCACTTCTACTACAACTTCTACGTCTACAAGTACGCCACGAGCTACTGCGCGGCGTCCGACATCGCCAACCGGATAATGGCAGGCGAACCGGGGGCGCGGGAGGCGTATCTGTCGTTCCTGAAGGGTGGGAGCAGTAAGTACCCCATCGACCTACTCAAGATGGCCCGCGTGGACATGACCTCGCCGGAGCCTATTGGGAACGGAATGAAGCTGTTTGAGAACCTGCTCGATCAGACGGAGGAGTTGTTAGCGGAGCTCGGAATGACAAAGTAGTGTCGCGGCAACATGCCCGCGTTACGGCTCGCTGAGACTCGGGCATGGTACCTGCAACACCCGACCTTGCTTGGGGACAGGTGCAGCCGGATAATCTCAAACTGACCAGCTTTTCAGCAATAAATCTGAAAGTGTAGCGAGCCGCGGACTCAATGCCCGCGCGGACGCCCGGCTGCCTGATCAACGTCATTGGGGCTCGAATCACCGGGCAGGCTTCAAGTGTGCGGCTCGCCCGGGCGAAACCGGTCTGTTTGAGTACAGGAAGGAAGCGTATCGTTAGGCGATGAAAGGGAATCTCATGAAAGGTGACATGGTGTTTAGACGGTGGATGTTTCTGCTGGGTATGGCGGCGGTGTGGACGGTGCCGGCGTGGACGGTGCCGGTGCTGGGTGGCCCGCCTCGACCGGCAACCGACGAGCAGATTAAGGAGATGATCGCGGGCGCAGGCGAGGCGAAGGACTATGACGAGGCAGCATTGGTCTATGTGCTGGACGAGGCGGATGTGTTCGTCCAGGACAGTGGGCTGGCGACGACGAAGGCCTGTCGGGTGATCAAAATCCTGACCGATGCCGGCGTTCGGTCGCAATCGGTCCTGCAGTGGGAATTCGATCCTGACACGTACCGGGTGACCATAAAGGGCGTTCGCATCCATCGCAAGGACGGTGCCATCGAGGACGTCGACCTTGGCTCACTAGTTACCCAGCCGGCACGGCAGTACATGATCTTCTGGGGTAATAAGCAGCACGTGCTACCGGTCCCGCGCCTTTACATCGGCGATACGTTGGAGATCCGGACAAGCAAGATCGGTTTCAACATCGCGTATCTTACTGACAGTGGTTCCGGTTCGGGGGATTCCGGCGGTGGTGCGGACGGCGAGGAATTGATCCCGCCGATACCGGGCCATTGGCATGAGGCTACGCTTTTCCAGACGAGCCATCCGATCCTTAAGAAACGCTACTCCGTTCACATGCCCAAGGACAAGCCCGTCCAATACGAGGTGTACAACGGCGCGTTGAAATCCTCCCTGTGGTTCGACGATGACTACCACGTGTATACCTGGGAGGCGGAGGATGTCCCGGCCGTTAAGCACGAGCCACGGATGGTCGCCCTTGACGACTGTGTACCGAAGCTGGTGATGGCCACGCTCGAAAGCTGGATGGACAAGTCGCGGTGGTTTTATGAGGTCAACGAGCCTCAATTCGGCTGGGACGACGCGATTGAGGCGAAGGTCCGCGAGATCACGGCCGGCTTGAAGACGGAGGAGGAGAAGATCGTCGCGTGCACGCACTGGGTGGCGGACTACATCCGCTATTACGGTACGAAGCAGAGCGGACCGCGCGAAGGGTACATTCTGCACGACAGCAGGAACACATTCCGCGATCGAGGCGGGGTGTGCAAGGACAAGGCCGGGATGCTGGTCACGATGCTTCGAGTGCTTGGGCACGAGGTGTACCCGGCTCTGACGATGGCCGGCTCGCGCGTCGAGACGATCCCCGCCGACCAGTTCAACCACACCATCACGGTGATGCGCAATGAGGATGGCAGCTTCCGCGTTCTAGATCCGACCTGGGTGCCGCTGTTCCGCGACGTGTGGTCGAGCTTCGAGGATCTGCAGCACATAGTCTACGGCACACCGGAAGGACAGGACCTGACGGTCTCCCCACACTATGAGCCCGAATACAACATGCGATCCGTTCGAAGCGAGGGTGAGATTCTTCCGAACGGTACGCTGTCGACGCGGATCACGATGGACCTGCACGGGGCGGCGGACAATCGTCTGCGACGGGCGGCAAACGGCATTCCGGATCCCGAGAAGCTTGCGGCGTTCGAGGAGGCGCTGAACATCGCCCCCAGCGCCCGCATCGAAGAGCTGGACTTCATCGATCCGTATGATTACTCGCAAGACGGATATGTTCATATGAAAGTGTCGGCGGAGGGCTACGCCGCGAGTGGGGAAGGCGTGCACATGTTCCGCCTGCCGCTCATGCGTCACCCGCTCAACCGTTTCTTCCGGGCGAGCTTCCTTGAGCCGGCGCGGGCAAAGGAATCCAAATTCGCCAAACGGTTTTGGGCAACCCGGTTGGTGCGGTATGAAGAAACCCTCAAGCTCCCTGACGGGTGGAAGGTTGTTCATGTTCCTGAGCCCAAGACGTTGGATTCCGGATCGGCCGCGCTGTCATTTGAGGCTACGCCTGGTGACGGCCAACTGACCTACCACTTTGAGTTCAGGCTAAAGAATGCCATTGTTCCAGCAGAAGGCTATCCCGGATACAAGAAGGCCGTAGACGCGATGAACGAGCTGCAAGACGAGTGGATCGTATACGAAACCGGTGGAGGAGATGCCGTAGCGGCGAAACACGCCAGCGCAGCCGGCACGGGCCGGGAAGGAGGAACACGATGAATAGCCATAAGACCGTAAACATTCATGCGTTGCGTCTCATCTTCACCGGCGTGATGTTGGCACTGACGACCTCGCTGGCCTGCCAGGCGCCGGCCGTTGGGGCTCAGCCGATGGGCAGCGGCACAACACCCGATCTGCGCATCGGCGCCGCTCAGTTTCCCGGCGATGACGCCATCATTCTGCGGTGGGAACAGCATTGGGCGGTGGATCGAGACGGTACGGTTCACCGCCGGGACCATCAGTGGGTCAAGCTGCAGAACTCCCGTCCGATTCGCCGTTATGGCGACCTTCGCATCGACTTCGTCAACGAGCGGGATGAGCTGATCATCCACACCGCCCAAACCCACCTGCCCAGCGGCGAGATCCTGCCAGTGCCGGATTACTCCTTCAACATCGCCGGGCCTAACGATCTTGCAGGCTGGCCTCAGTACGCTGACTGGCAGCAGCAGATCGTCTCATTCAGCGGCATCGAAGACAACGCCGTGCTCGAACTGGACTATGAAATCGTAACACCGCCCGGCACCTTGCCGTGGATTGAGGCCGACCTCCAGCTTCACGACGGTCACTATCCGACGATCGAGCGTGTCGTGTCCGTGACGCTGCCGAAAGGAACGGCCTGCCATTATCAGGTCGACAGGACGGATCCGGCGCATAGCCGCTTCGATGAGTCGTCGTCGAACGGAGCGGTTACCTACCGCTGGAGCTTCAAGAAGCTCGCCGCAGCGCGCAGAGAGTCACAGTCACTGCTTTGGCAGCAGCGGTGCGGTCGATTGCGGTTTACAACTGCGCCGGACACATTGGCGTGGGTTTCGATGATGCTGGATCGGATCGACCGGGCGGGACAGCCCGACGATGCCATCGATAAGTTGGCGGAATACACAGTTAAGGACGAAACCACGGCAATCCAGCAGATCCGCAAGATTGCAGAGAAGATTCACGATTCGTTCAACTTCATCAACTCGTCCAAGGCGATGCAATCGCTGAGCTGCCGGAGTGGGGCGGACGTGTTTCAAGCGAATTACGGCAATCCGCTCGAGTCGGCCGCATTGTGCCTGGCCATGATCCGGGCACTGGGGATGTCCGCATCGCCTGCGGTCGGCGTTAAGGCACAATCATGGGATGAATCGGACACCGTGCCGCCGACGGAATCCACATTCGCCGGCGCGGTTATCGTGGTTGATCTGCCGGACGGTCCCGTCTACGTCCATCCGCAAGATGGTGTATTTAAGAACCCCGGTAGCTGGGGGCGGCACTGGCTGCTCAGCAAAGATGACTCCGGCACGCTCCAGCGAACGTATGTTTACGCCCGCGGTGAGCAAGAGCCCGGCGAGCTGCACATAGCGGGTAAGGTGACCGTCGACAGCGGCGGTGAGGCGACCGGCGAGTTACGGTTCCGCGCGACCGGAGGATTCTTCGATCCAGCCAGGCTGGAGACGGCCGATGCGCAGAAGGCATTGGTGAAGAACTTCGTGGGGCGCGTGCTGAGCGACTTCGACGTTCCAGGTCACTCGGTTGTCACACTATCGGATGAGACATTCAAGGCGACGGCCAGCGTATCTTCGAACGGGGCGCTCAAGAGCTTCGGGAAGCTCCGTATGCTTCGGCTTGGCGAGGGTCCGGCATTCCTGACCGATGTTCCGATGCCGCTTGCAGTTTCCAAGAGGCAGACCGATGTTCAACTGGCAAGCCGGTTTCGGGAGACCGTAGACCTTACCATCGAGTTGCCACAGGGATGGGCATCATCCGTGGTTCCGGCCGCTCTGAACACAGTGCAAGGTGGCTGGGGTTCGGTTGCGCAGACAATTGATGTCAGCGGCAGAACCATTCGGCTGCGCCGCGATATCAGTGTCACAACCGAGACAGTAACACCCGGTGATTTCGACGCACTGCGCAAGACCGTTAACAACCTGAGAGCCAATAAAAGTCTGCTTGTCGTGTTCAGTAAACCATCGGTGTCAGACAACGAGTCGTGATGGTGGCGCGGTCAGAGCGAGATTGCCACTGCACTGAGTAACCTGGCGCGGGTCCGGGGCGCGATGAGTCAGCCCCTGCATTCCCGTTCTACATACTGGAGGAGTCCTGTCGATGTCCAACGGGACCGAAGAGCAAAAGCACAAGAGCCCACTCCGCGAGATCGCCCAGCCGTTTGTCGATCTGATCCACGCGCCGCGAGCCCTGTGGGGTATCAACCTCGCGTACCTGATCGAGGGAATGGTCTACTTCGGGATGCTCAATTACCTGCACATGTTCTTCAACGAGTATGTGCATCTCAATGACGTCTATGCCAACATGATGGTCGGCACGCTGACGGCGGGTATCACGTTGGGCATGTTCTGCCTGGGCTTCGTTGCTGACAAGTGGGGGGTGCGCTTCGCACTCATGCTGGCGTTCACCCTGATGTTCTGCGGAAGGACCGTGCTGGCGCTAGGGCCGACGATCGGGCTTCCTTCGGATGGCCTGGGGTCCGCTCTCCACATCGTCTCAATGGCAGGTATCGTCATCATCGTGACCGGGTACGGCATGTACCAACCTGGAGCCTATGCAGCCGTGAGGCAGTTCACCACGGCGAAGACAGCCTCGATGGGGTTCGCGATGCTATACGCAATCATGAACCTGGGCATCGTGCTTACCGCCCCCTTCGGTCTGGTGCGAAACACCGTCGGCATTTCAGGTGCCTACTGGGTCTTCGTGTGTTTCACCCTCCTGGCACTTGTTCTCACGGCGACGATCCTATCGCAGCGGACTGTGGAGCAAGGCATAGCTAGAGCCAAGGCCGAGCGGGAGGCGGAGAAGGGAACGAGGGAAGACCAGTCCGCGGAAGGGAACGGAGTAGACGCCGATCCTTCGGCCGATTCCGGAACGACGGCGGTTGACACCGCAAGTAAGAAGAAGACGATTCCGGTGCACTTATGGCTATCCGCCCTGTTGGGCGTGGCGTGTGTCTACTTCATCCCGGAGCCCTGGAACTACCGCATATGGGGTGGACTTGCAGCCCTCGTGATTCTCTTCGCGTTCTTCCATGGCATGCTCCAAACTCGTTGGACGGGCGCTGTCTTGCATTGGCTTGCGATACATCCGCTGGCCAATGGCAAGTTCTTCTTCTTCATCTTCTGCCTCATTCCGGTGCAGACGCTGTTCGCTCACAACTGGCTCACCCTGCCGATGTATGTCGAGCGGGCATACGCGGAAGGCTGGCCGGGGATCAGCAAATACTTCGAGTTCGCGCTTGCCATCAACCCGGCTCTTGTTTTCCTCTTCGTTCCAATCGTCACTGCGCTGAGCTACAAGAGGAAAGTCTACAACATGATGATCTTGGGTACGTTCGTAATGGCCGCCCCGACTTTTCTACTGGCACTTGGTCCGTCTCCTCTGACACTCGGCTCCTATATCCTCATCATGACTCTCGGCGAATCTATGTGGCAGCCGCGCTTCCTGCAGTATGCAGCGGAAATCGCGCCGGAGGGCCGTACGGGCATTTACATGGGTGTCGCCCAATTCCCGTGGTTTCTCACGAAAATGATCGTGCCCCTTTACGGTGGGTGGTTCCTTCAAACCTACTGCCCCCAGGAGGGCGAAATCAACACCGAGACCATGTGGCTCATCTACGCGTTCATCGCGATGTCTTCGACCGTGATGCTGATTCTGGCCAAGCCATGGGTGGGGAAGGATTTCAAGACCAAGGCTGATTAAGAGTCTATCTCAAAAAGTGTGGCACGGGTTTGCATCCCGCGTATTTCACCGGTTGGAAACCGGTGCCACAGGGATTAATAGGATAGGCTCGAAGAGAGAAAGACGGCGGTGAGGGGCGCTCATAGCCTAACGGGGATTCTCTATGTCATTGGATCAGCAGACTGACACGCAGAGCATCTCCTCCGAAGCTGCCAGCAAGCGTGCCTTCGGTCGCGCGTACTGGATGCTCAACTCCACCGAGATGTTCGAGCGGCTGGCATATTTCGGTATCCGCGCCGTCGTTCCCATCTATATCATGCAGGCCACTGAACCGGGCGGCCTTCATCTGACGGCACAGCACAAAGGCTGGATCTATGCGTGGTGGGCGGTGTTTCAGTCATTCCTTCCCATGATCACCGGCGGTTTCGCCGATCGCTACGGCTACAAACGCATTCTTGTTTTCGCCATCAGCATGAACGTCATGGGCTACGTGGTGATGGCATACCTGCACAGCTATTACGGTTTCTTTGCCGGTATTCTGATCCTGGCTACGGGCACGGCGTTCTTCAAACCCGCTCTCCAAGGCTCCTTGGCCCAAAACCTAACCAAGGAAAACTCGTCGGTTGGATGGGGCATCTTCTATTGGGTTGTGAACATCGGTGCGTTTGGCGCGCCGTTCATGGCAACGATCATCCTCGGCAAACCCCACAGCGCCGAAGGATGGCGGAACCTGTTTCTTGCGTCGGCCGTCTATACCTGCTTCAACCTGTTGCTGCTGTTGACATTCAAGGATGTTCCATCGGGTGCGTCGAAGACCGATAGTCCTCTTCAAGTCCTGTGGCGAACGTTGCGGAATATCTTTGAGCCTCGTTTGATTGCGTGGCTGCTGATCATGTCATGCTTCTGGCTGATGATGTATCAGCTCTGGGATCTGCATCCGAACTTCATCGAGGACTGGGTTGACAGCTCGATGGTCGCAGCCCATATGCCGTTCGAGGCTTGGCAGGAGTACGGTGATCGCGGCCTGATTCGCGTACCGCAGCAGATTCTTCTGAACCTCAACGCCGGCCTGATTATTCTCCTGATCCTACCGATCTCGTGGCTGGTGCGGAAGATGCGCACACTCAGTTCCATGCTCATCGGTATGAGCGTGGCCACCACCGGCGTTCTTGTGGCGGGGCTGACGGGTAACGGTTGGATTCTGCTGCTCGGTATCGTGTTCTTCTCGCTGGGGGAGATGCTGACCGGTCCGAAGAAGAACGAATACCTCGGCTTGATCGCACCCAAGGGGAAGAAGGGGCTCTATCTGGGATATGTGAACATTCCAATTGGCGTGGGTGTCGGGATCGGTTCGTGGATCGCGGGACATGTGTATGACAACTACGGCGAGAAGGCGTCACTGGCGCTCAAGCACCTCGGCACTAATACGCAGTTGGTGGCTCGCGCGGCTCAGGCGGCGGATTGGAGTGATTCGCTGGAGCTCATTCCGGGTCTTCTGGGGATTAACCGCAGTCGCGCGTTTGACCTTTCGTGTGAGGAGCTCAGACAAGATCATGACACTGCCGCCGCGACTCTCCGTGAGGCCTTTCGTTATGACCGTGGACAGGTCACGAATCTCGGCCTTCAATACCTGGCCCTTCATCCTGAGTTCAAGGAGAAGGCAACTGCCGGATTGACGGCGCTGCTGGTCTACGACGAGAACGCCGGGCGGGCAACGGACATAACGGAGAAGTTTTCAAAGGGTGAGTCGACGATCGATCAGATCGGCGTCGCACGTTTTGTCGATCTGCTTCCGAAAGCGCTCGGGATCAAGAGACTGCAGGTGTCTGAGATTCTCCGTGACCTGATCAACCGGGACATCGCACCCATCGAGAAGAACAATGATACGGCCATCATTGGACTACTATGGGAGCGCTTTGGCCATGATCCCGAGATCCTTAACAACCTGGCCCTGGAATACCTGGCTCAGGGTACACAGAGGATGCATCGAGCCGTGGCGTTGATGACATTCGACGATCCCGTGAGGGACATCGAGGAACGGCTTGGCATTGGTCGAACAAAATCGTTCGCCGCGCTGAGCGCAGCCATGGGCGCTGATGACGCAGCAACGGAAGCGGCGTTGAGCAGGTTCCAGGTCCCCTCGGGCGACGCGGACGACCGTGCGTATGTCTATCTGATGAGGCAACCGCACCACCGCTTCATCGCCGTTGCGCGGAAGGATTGGAGGAAGGACATGGGCCTGCTTCAGCAGATCGTTGAATCAGACCCGGCCGTGACAAACATCGTGCTGGCCGGAATCGACAAGGTGCCGTGGTACGGCCGCCTGTTCGTGTGGGGGCGTGATCTGCTTGGCGGCGCCCAACGTGAGCCGAAGACTCTTGTCGAACGACTCGCGACCAAGCAGGACCTCATTCAGAAAGCGTTAGCCGAGAAAGATTGGACAAAGTCACCCGGCAAGGCGGCACGGTTGCTCGGCTTGAGTCCATTCGAAGCACGAGCGTTGGTTGCTGCTGAGGTAAATCAGTCATCGGTAACTGCCACGCGCACGTTGTGGGACAACTATCACCCACAGTACAAGGTATGGATTCCGTTCGCCGCAATCGGTGTCTTGGCCACCATTGCCCTGGGCATCTTCGGCCAACTGGCCAAGCGGTGGAAGGATATGAATGCGTAGTCGGCCGGCGCGCCGGTGGTCCGCTGAAACAATCCGGCCCCTTCTCGCGACATGGGCTCGTCACGAAAAGGGGCCGGTTCTTGTTCGTCTAACGTATGAAATCGGCTTATCAGTTGCTGTTCTCAGCCGGCCTTCTTGCTCTTGTCCGGATACTGCGGCCGAGGAGGCAACTCCATCGGATCCTCTTTGAGCCGTTTCAGAATGTACTCGACGCCGGCTTCCAGTTGAGTATCTTTGCCGCGGAGAACGTCCCCCGGCATGTTCTGCACCTCGATATCCGGGACAATGCCGTGCCCCTCGATCACCCACTCACCGTTCAACCCGGCTGAGCCGAACTGAGGTGGAGTAGTTACCCCGCCGTCGGCAAGAGGCTGGTGCAGCTCGATGCCCACGGCCCCACCCCAGGTCCGCATACCGAGCACAGGCGCTAGCTTTTTGGTTTGGATTCTGTCGGAGAAACCCTCACCATCCGAGCCGGTGTCTTCATTCACCAGAACGACCATATGGCCGTGGAATACACGCTCGGGGTCGGCGAGGACTTTGCCCTCGCGCGGTAGGGTGAGACCGCAGAGCGTGCGCTCCATACGGTCCACGATCATGGCCGATGTGAAACCTCCGCCATTGTAGCGGACGTCGATGACGAATCCCTTCTTGTAGTGGTAGGGGAAGAACACCTTTGCGAACTCAATGAGGCCTTGCTGGCCCATATTGGGAATGTGTAGATATCCGACATTCCCATTGGTGGCCTCATCCACGAATGCTCGATTCTTATCGACCCACTCGCGGTATCGGATGGCCCTTTCGCTCCGTAGCGTCTTGACCCGGTGCGTCTTGGCTCCGTCGGGGGTCGGTTCACTGTTGTAGGTCAACGTAACCACTTTATCCCCCTTGTTCTGTAGCAGGCAGGAGATGTTATCGCTGGTTCTGATCGGCTCCCCATCGATCGCGATCAGATAATCGCCCGTCTTAATCGGGCATCCGACTTCCGCGAGCGGTGATCGCTCGCCATCGTCCCACGGCGTTCCCGGGATGATGTGGCTGATGCGGTAGTAGTCGGCGCCGGGCTGGACCGTAAGGTCGATCCCAAGCAGTCCCGTCGACACGCGCCTGGCATTACGTTGGACATCTCCACCTCCAACGTATGTATGACCGGCGTTGAGCTCACCGATCATCTCACCGATCAAGTAGTTCAGATCGCTGCGATTGCCGCAGTACGGCACGAACCTGCGGTACTTCTCACCCATTGCCAACCAGTCCACGCCGTGCATAGCCGGATCGTAGAACCAGTCGCGCTGGACGCGCCATGCTTCGTTGAAGATCTGGAGGAATTCCTCGCTACGGGTAACCTTGATGCGCACGCCGTCGAGGTCGACTTTGCCGTCGCCGACCTTGGCCTTCTTGCCAGCATCAACGACGCCGTACTTGCTGCCCGCACGGTAGACCAGCTTTTTTCCATCAGCCGAGAGATGGTAGTTCGCGATCCCACCGAGAACCTCTTCTGTCTCCTCATCTTCGAGGTTATAACTGTAGAGGTTGAGCTTGCCGCCGGTTGTGTCGGTGACAGTCTGATACTTTTCAAACTCCGGTTCGTCCTTCTTGAGATAGAGGAATCCCTTCTTAGTCGCCTCTAAACGGAAGTAGTTATTCGGCGAGACGCCCTCCGCCGCCACAATGCGCCGCTCGAGCCCAGCAATGTCGATCTGGATATCCTTGATAGCGTCGTCTTTCTTCTCCTCGTCACCCTTTTCTTTGGGCTCCTCTTTGTCCTTTGCTTCCTCACCCTCTTCGGATGTGGACTCTTTGTCCTCGTCTTTGACTTCCTCCACGGAGTCTTTGGGAGCGAACGGCGAAAGCTCACCATCCTTCAGGATCACCGCGAACGGCTTGCACATGTCGAGGAAAATGTGGTTCTGATCGACGAAGCCCATAATCGGGACGAAGTGGCGGTTCGACAGGAAGTACAGGTAGCGACCTTCCGGATCGAATGACGGACTCCAGTCCGTGTAAGTCTGGTCAGTCACCCTATGCACCTTCTTATCCGTCAGCAAATACAGAAAGACAGACTCATTGAGGCTCTGCTCCATTTTGCTATACGCGACCCATTTACTATCCGGCGACCACACGTAGTCCTGGATACCCCAGCGTTCCCAGGCATCGTCGTAGTCCCCCTGATCGATAACGGTAATCTCGCCGGATTCCGCGTTGGTCAGGTTTAGACGCATGAACTTATCCGAGAAGAGCAGCCACTTGCTGTCCGGCGACCAGACCAGTTGCATCCGAAAGCCCAGACCGCCGCGAGTGAGCTGCCGCCATTCGTTCTCGCCCTTCTGGTCAACGACGTACACCTCTTCTTCGCCGGTCTTGTCTGAGACAAACGCGATCCATTTACCGTCGGGTGACCAGGCCGCGTTCTTCTCGCGCGACCCGCTGCTCTTGGTCAGGTTGATCGGCTCACCATCCTCGACCGGGAGGTTGAGGATTTCACCACGGGCCTCGAGCAGCATGCGTTTCCCGCTGGGCGACAGGCCGAACGATCCTGTGCTCGGCGAGACTTCGATGAACTCCGGCCTCATCCGCACCAGATCACTGGGGATGTTGACCGGCACAAGCCGCGTTTTGCCGGTCTTCAGATCCAACAAATGGAGCGATTCGCCATATTGGTAGACGATCTGATCCGGGCCGATCGAGGGATACTTGACGTCGTAATCCTTGTACGAAGTCATCGGTGTGACTCGCCCGGTGCCCAGGTCGTGCTTGTAGATATTGAGGGTGCCGAACTTGCGGTCGGAGTTAAAGTAGATCGCCTTGCCTCGCCACATCGGGAAGTTGTCGCTGCCGGACCAATCCGTGATCTTGTGGAAATCGCCCTTCTCCAGGCTACCGAGCCAGATGTCCTGAGCGGTGCCGCCTTTGTGACGCTTCCAGGTCCGGGACTCACGGCTGATGCGGTTGTATGCGATCTGTTTGGCGTCCGGCGACAGCGCAGTCAGTCCGGCGCGATCGACGGGCAGCTTCACCGGCATGCCGCCGTCGATCGACACCTTGTAGATCATCTCCGCGCGCGTCGGAAATTCGCGCCGCGAACGGAACAAAACGTGCTTGCCGTCGGGAAACCACCCGAGGACACGATCGTAACCCGGGTGATACGTCAAACGATGGGGTACGCCGCCCCGGGCGTCCATGACGTACACGTCCGTGCCACCGTCATATTGGGCGGTGAAGGCGATCTTTGTTCCGTCGGGTGAAAACTTCGCCCACACCTCCAACCCGGGGTCGCGCGTGATGCGCCGGGCATCACCACCGTCGCTGGGAACCAGCCACAGGTCGCCCTCGTAGGTGAAAACGATTCTGTCCTGGTGAACGTCCGCCAGACGCATCAGATGACTTTGAGCGTGCACCGCGCATCCGCTCGCCAAGAAGGCTGCCAACATAACTCCCTGCCGCGCAACATAGTCGAACACGATACTGATCCTTTCTAAAACAAGATGGGTTTCACACGCCGGTTCCACGTCTGCGTGCGTCCCACATTCGTGCAATTGGAACGTGGACGCGACGAGACCGCCGTACTTTCGACAATACCCACACACTATTACGTCGGCCAGTTAAGGACAAGTGGGCTCGGTCCGCGTGACCGACTCCGACAACTTTCCACACACGGCGGGCGCTACCGCTCGATACAACGCGGTCGGATTCAACAAGAGTTGCATTTCGGCTCCTAAGGCCGTACAAAAGGGCTGCACCGCTTCGGACCGCCCGCGTTGACGGTCTTTCAGAAGCGGCCTTGATGCGGGCGTAAGGCGCAGCGGGGCTTACGGCGGTCTGAAGAAGGTCGATTCCTTGTGGAGATGCATGATGGACAAGCTGCTGGATCGGTTTCTGCGCTACGTGAAGGTCGAAACGACTTCCGTCGAGGAGACGGACAAGTACCCGAGTTCGGAGGGACAGTTGGAGCTCGGTAGGATGTTGGCTGGGGAGATGGAGGACCTCGGGCTCGAGGGCGTCGGAGTCGACAAGTACGGCATCGTCATGGGTACGATTCCAGGTACGATCAAGACCGCTCCGACGATTGCCTGGCTGGCGCACATGGACACATCGCCCGAGGCGAGCGGCAAGAACATCAAACCGCAGATCGTCAAGAACTACAACGGCAAGGACATCACTCTGCCGGGCGACAAGTCCAAGGTCATCCGCACGTCTGAAACGAAGGGAATGGCCGAGCTTAAGGGAAAAACGCTCATCACCTCCGATGGTACGACGCTGCTCGGTGCGGACGACAAGTCCGGAGTCGCCGTCATCATGACGGCTGCTGCGCACCTGACAACCAACCGGAGGATCAAACACGGACCGATCCGCGTGGTCTTCACATGTGACGAGGAGGTCGGGCGCGGCTGCGACAAGGTTGACATCAAGAAGATCAACGCCACCTGTGCCTACACGCTCGACGGCGAAGCCGAGGCGGGCGTCGAGAACGAGACATTCTCGGCCGATCTCGCCACAGTGACGATCACCGGCAAGAACATCCACCCCGGTTTCGCCACAGGTGTGATGATCAACGCCATACGTCTGGCGGGCTTGTTCATCACGCGGATGCCCTGGCAACGCCTGGCGCCGGAGACGGAGTCCGGCCGGGACGGTTTCTTGCACCCCTACGTGATAGAAGGCGGCGTACCCGAGGCCAAGATTCGCGTGCTGCTCCGCAGCTTCGTCACCGCGGAGTTGAAAGACCAAGCCAAAATTCTTAGAACCGTGGCCGCCTCGATTCTCGCCGAGCATCCGGGCGCCAAGATCGACGTCAAGGTCAAGAAGCAGTACCGCAACATGATCGAACACCTGACCAAAGAACCTCGGGCATTCGATCTGGCCGTCAAGGCGATCAAGATGGCCGGACTCGATCCGGTCTTCCAGTCCATCCGAGGCGGGACCGACGGATCGCGCTTGAGCGAGATGGGGCTGCCGACGCCGAATCTTTCGGTCGGAATGCACAATTTCCACTCCCCGCTCGAGTTCGCCTGCCTCGAGCAGATGGAATCTGCGGTCAAGACTCTGATCGAGCTTGCGCAGCTTTGGGGCAAGGAGACGAAGAAGCGACGCAGGTAGCGTCTCCGTGGCGGTTTATTGATCTCGAATCGCGGTCCGCGGGCCGGTCCCTGTCCGCCTGTGGAGACTGCAGCCCATACGCCTGGGGGCTTCCCATCGGCGTGGCGAATTGGTACGCTTTGCCCCCTAAGCCGTGACCCGATTTACGGCGCGGAATCGGGTCGAGTGGTGTTCTCCTCGATTGTCATAAGGATGTAAGCATGGCCGACCCTCAAACCCCAATGAAGTTCCCGGAAAACGCGTATCGAGAACTCAAGCCGGGCGAGAAATACGTCCCGATGGTCCCGCCGGACAAGACCGTTCCGGAGATCACGACGCGGGCTATCGTCTTTGGCCTCATCATGAACGTTGTGTTCTCGGTGGCGGCCACGTTCCTGGCGCTGAAAGCCGGGCAGGGAATCGAAACCGCCATCCCCATCTCGATTCTGGCAGTAGGCTTGTCCGGCTTCCTGTTAAAGGCGGGGATGCGGGCCAGCTCGATCCTGGAAAACGTCTATGCCCTGGCGATCAGTACTACGTCCGGCTACGTCGCGGGCGGCATGTGCTTCACGATGCCGGCGATCTATATCCTCGAGCTGAACAAGCCGGAGCATTTGGACATCGGCTATATCTCCCTCTTCCTCCAAATTGCATTCGTGCCGTTCCTCGGGGCGATCTTGGGGGTGATTTTCCTGATCCCGTTCCGTCGGTACTTCGTCAAAGAGATGCACGGCAAGCTGCCGTTCCCCGAGGCCACCGCTACGAATGAGATCCTGGTTACCGGTGCATCGGGCAGCACCGCCCAAGCGTGGATCCTGATCTACTCCTTCATCCTGTCCGCCGTTTACACGTTTGTGGCCACTGGTCTTAAGCTGTTCAGCGACATTTTCACCACGGGCATGGCCGCCCTACACCCCGCCGGGAAACAGGCCGTGGAAACCCTGGCTTTCGGAGAGACGGGCCTGTTTGCCACGCTCACGGAAAAGGTGAAAGCGGTGTTCTCGATGGGTGCCGGGGCGTACTACCTTGGCTTGGGGTACATCATCGGCCTGCGCTATGCCTCGATCATCTTTTCGGGCTCGATTCTATCGGTGCTGGTCATCACGCCGCTGCTGGGTGTTTTCGATTTAGAGCAGTTGCAGATGCTTAACCCTGACACCAAGTTCACCGAGGCCTCGGCCGAGAAGATCTGGTACTACATCCCGCGTGTCATCGGTATCGGCGCGATATTCGCGGCGGGATTGCTGTCGATTCTCAAGATGGGCAAGGTGATCGTCACCGCGCTGAGACAGGCGTTCGGCGTGCTGTTCAGATCCAAGACCGGCCCTGTGGCCGAACCCATCCGCACCGATGAGGACATCAGCTATCGCACGATGGCCATTCTCGGCATCCTGACCACGATCGCCATGGCCATATTCTTCCGGACCGTGGTCCTGTCCGGCATGGAACACGCAGGCTGGCTGACGTTAATTGCCGTGGTCCTCGTTCTTGTAATCGCGTTCCTGTTCACCACGGTGTCCGCCTGGTGCATCGCCATGATCTCGGTGACGCCGATCTCCGGCATGACGGTGACCACGATCATCATCACGGCAGTGGTCTTGGCGGCGGCGGGTCTTCCGAGAGGGGACCACGGAATGCTGGCCACGCTGCTGGTCGGTGGCGTGGTCTGCACAGCCCTGGGGATGGCCGGTGGGCTGATCACGAACTTCAAGCTCGGCTACTGGCTGGGCGCGAGCCCCCGGAAAATCGCCTGGAACGCCCTCGCGGGCTCAGTCGTTTCGTGCCTGTTCGTGTGTATCACGATCATGATCCTGGACATCAACCCCGGGTACACCGCCGACAAGGCCAATCCTCTCTCTGCACCCCAGGCGAACATGATGGCCAGTGCCCTTGAGAGCTTCCTCGGCACGGGAGCGGTCCCCTGGTTGCTCTACGGGGTTGGCGTGGTGGTGGCGTTGCTGGTCGAGCTGATCGGTATCCCCGCGATTGCGTTCGGATTGGGTATGTACCTGCCCATGTACATCAACGCGCCCATCTTCGTCGGCGCGTTTGTGGCCATGCTGGTCAAGAAGAGCAGCAAGGACGAGAAGCTCTCCAAGGCCCGCAGCAACAAGGGCATCCTGATCGCATCCGGTCTGATCGCAGGCGGGGCGATCATGGAGGTGCTCGTCAGCTTCACCGGGGCCGTGGACGAGCTGGCCCTGGGGGTCAAACAGACGCTGGCCGACGGTACCGAACTCATAGTCGGCAAGATCATGCCGTTCCTCGATATGAGCGGTCGGATGATCGACCGCGGTGTGAATCCCGAATCGCTGGCGCGGATCGAGAACTGGCTTGGGCTCGTCCTGTTCCTCGCGCTTTGCGTGTTTGTCTTCTGGGACTGCTGCCGGGCCAAACCTGACGAGACGCTTGCCGACCTTGAGGCTTAGGACAAAGCCGGGGGGAATGCAGCCGTACGTGCTTGAGGTGACTTCCATCGATCCTATCGGTGAGAATTGGGGATTATTGCCGCTATCATGGTTGATGTGGCACAGAACGGAGACGGATCATGGACGCCAAACCCGAAAAGAACGTCGAGCTGCCGGGGTGGGTGCGCGAGGCATTGGAAGAGGGTGAACCCACCGACGATCTGCCCAACAAACGCACCGAATCGCGGCGGGTGTGGACGGTGTTCTGCGTAGCACAATCCGAGGAAGAACCGTCCATGGATCCTTTTACGGCCCGGGTGTTCAACGTCTGCACGGGCGGCATCGGATTCATTTCCCGGAAGAAGGTACGCGTCGGCCAGCGCCTCAAGCTCAGGCCCGAGGGCGGCCCGGATGAGACGCTCATGCGTGCCCGCGTCGTTCACTGCACGCGAACAGTCCAGGGTTACAAGGTCGGCTGCGCCTTCGAATCGCCGTAACCGCACGGCATGCCGGGTGCCATGCCCATGACGCACGCCGCTGTCGCACTGGTATTTTGGGGTGGTCTTTACTCTGAAGCGTATTCCCCGACGGTGAAGTGGGTGATGGCCAGGCCCTCCGTCTTGGCCTCCGTGTTCTTGACGCCTGCTGCAAGCAGGTAGGTACCTGGTGCCAGCGGCGCAATCTCCATCACGACATCACCCGTCAGGCGGTTGCGAATCGTGAAGTAATCCCCCGGCTTTAGCAGCGAGTAGTCCCGGCCAAGTTGGAAGGTGCCCACGTCCGCCTTGATTGCGTAGGCAATGGATGATCCATCAGCCGACTCGACCGTATCGAGCGTGCAAGCGAGGTCTTTGGGAGTGCCCAACAACGGTCCGAACGCCTCGATGCGGAAGGTCGGGGAGGCGTTGACCGAGCCCTCGATGACCCACTGAACCTGTGGATTGCCGTCCCGCTCGATGAACTCGCCCTGCTGCCCATCCACAAAGACCCAGACCGCCGGGCGGTGAATGTCATCCAGGCTTGGCTCACCGCGGCCCGCGAGTGTGGTGGGATTGTTGTTTGCCGTGAAGACCGCCCGCTGGACCGTCTTGCCGGAACCGTCAATGGTCTTGGGCTTCTTGCCCGAGGCGCACCCTGCAAAGAACACGAGCAAACCTGCCGTTAGCGTACAGACGATTATAGCCGTTCGCATGATCACTCCCTATCTGTTCAAGGACATATACGTTCCCAATCGCGAGATAGGACGCTATGTCGCCGCTACGATCCTGTCAAGCCTTGACATTCTTCACCCTTCACCGATCCCCTTACGATCGTGTCGCCGTCAGGATTGTGGGTGGACTCTTGAACCGAGCACGGAGCCCGTGCGACTGGTCGTGAGCGAGCGACCAATCCATACCCCGCGCTGGTCCTTGACATTTCGCCACTCGCGGAGCGAGTCCATGCGGGCGACCGCCCGCGCGAAATGTCAAGGAGGGCTCGGATCAGGCGATCCGAGCGCCGTTTGGGCCGTGGAACCCCGCCGAATCCGCGTTTACGTTTTTGTTTGACGCCCGCGCCCGCCGAGACACTACGCGGTTGACGATGGTTGGCGAATCGTGATAACGGCACGTATGAAACAGGGGTTTCAGGACATTTCAGAGAAGCTTGGGCGCGTCGAGCCATTGACACTCGAGGACGGGCTACGGCTCTACGAGTCTCGCGATATTCATACGCTGGGAGAGCTGGCCAACGGCGTTCGCGAGCATCTGCACAGCCGGGTCGCTTACTACAACTGGAATCTGCACATCAACTACACGAACTTCTGTGTTCTGCGGTGCAAGTTCTGCTCATTCTATCGCCCCTATCCCAGAGGCGAGTCTTCCCAAACCGCGGACTTTAGCCCGCGCGGATGTTCGGGTCATAAAAGCATCGGAGATCCTGACCGTGACGAGGGCGGATACGAGCTGACGATCGACGAGATCGTCACACGCGCGAAGGCTGCGTATGCTTGCGGAGCAACGGAGGTGCACATCGTGGGCGGCTTGCATCCGAAGCTGCCGTTCTCCTATTACACCGACATGTGCGACGCGATCCGCGAGGCCTGTCCGCACATTCACATCAAAGCCTTCACCGCGATCGAGATCATCCACTTCACGCGCATCGCCAAACCACGGCTTTCGATCACGGAGGTCCTGACACGTCTTCGCGACGCGGGACTGAACAGCCTGCCCGGCGGCGGGGCCGAGATCTTTGATGACCGTGTACATGATGAAGCCTTCAAGGCAAAGGTCGGTGAGGCCGAATGGTTCGCGGTTCACAGCGCAGCCCACGAGATGGGCATCTTCACCAACGCGACCATGCTCTACGGCCACGTCGAGACGCCGGCCGAACGGGTCAAACACTTGATCAAACTGCGCGAGCACCAGGAGGAGAGCCTCCGGTCGCGCAAGGCCCGTTTCAATTGTGTCATACCACTGTCGTTTATCCCCGAGGGCAGCGCCTGGTCCCACCTACCCGGTCCCAGCGGTCTGGACGATCTCAAGACACTGGCGATCAGCCGCCTGATGTGCCCCAACATCCCGCACGTCAAGGCGTTCTGGATCATGCAGACGCCGAAGCTCGCCCAGGTATCGCTTGACTGGGGCGTCGATGACATCGACGGGACGGTGGTCCACTACGATATCACCAAGCGCGAAGGCCGCGGCACGACGCATCAGGAGTTGACCGTAGACAAGCTTAAAAGTCTGATCGTCGAGGCGGGCTGCACGCCCATCGAGCGCGACACGCTGTACCGCCGCGTGATCCGCGACAACGCCACGTGGCGGATCGACGGCGAGCCGTGGGCGGTCTCGTATGATCCGGGGATCGGAGGTACGCAGGCGTGAGGCTCCGCCGAGATGCACAACGGGACACCGTGGTCAACATCATCCGCGCCGCCAACAAGCATGGGCTGGCAGATTGACCCTGAGAGTGGTGCCGGGTAAACGGTTCTATCGTTAAGATTCAATTTTGAGAAAGGGGAGTCATAAATGACACAAGACCTTGCGGAATTCTATCAGGAGTGGGACGAAGCCCGAGGCACGATGCGAGACGTCGTTCCCAATGTCATGCGCGGGTTTGGGGGGTTGAATCAGGCCGTGATGAAGGGAGGTGCTTTGTCCGTGTCCGAGAAGGAACTGATCGCGTTAGCCATCAGTGTGGCGGTACCCTGTGCTGCCTGTATTAACCTGCACATACGGGCATGTCTCAAAGTCGGCGCGACGCGCGAGCAGATTCTGGAGGCTGCCGGAGTGTCGGTCGTTATGGGCGGCGGTCCGGCGCTGACACAGATGCCCGTGGTCATGGCTGCTCTCAAGCACCTTGAGAAGGAGGCTTGACGACCGAATGGCGAAGCATGAGTGGTGGGAAACGTCGAAAAGTCAAAACGCCGAAATCCCTGACCTTATGACGTTTCAGTCTTCACCGCCCGATGCTGAGCCCGACATCGCCTCGCTTCCATTGCCTGAGATCGTTCCGAATCTTCTTCCGGCACCGGCGAATCCACACATGGACGATGAGGCGGAACCGGCGGCCGGGATGTAGTACAATGGTTGCCATGCTGTCAACGGATTTCGGTCATGTGCCTGCGTTGCTCCGGATCATGCAAGCGGAAACGCGACGTGACGTTGCAGCCGCCATTGGAGATCAGTCCTGGAGTACTATAGGCGCGTTGATCCCGAGTCTACCACCGCCGAAGCAAGAGATGTGGACATGATTACCGACGAACCCGAGCGAGAATACGACCAATTCGCCGCGCAGACTTACCTGCAACGACGCGGTCCAAGGTGGATGACGATAGCGGGCGTATGGGCAATCGTTTTTCTATTGGTCTGGACGATCGTCCGACCGGAGCAGGCAACACCACTGCACGATCCGGACGCCGAACCCCGCGCCGTCACTCCCCGTGCCGACCTGGTCGCTGATGAAAAGACCACCGTGGAGGTCTTCCGCGAGGCATCACCCGCCGTCGTATATGTTACGAGCACCGAACTGGGCCGTGACTTCTTCGGATTCGACGTCTTCGAGGTGCCGCGGGGGACGGGTTCCGGATTCATTTACGACCGAGACGGCCACATCGTAACGGCCTTCCACGTTATCCAGAACGGCACCCATTGGAGTATCACGCTGGCGGATGAATCGCAGTGGCCGGCGCAGCTCGTCGGATACGAGGCGGACAAGGACGTCGCTGTCCTGAAGATCGAGACGCCGTCCGATCGACTCAAACCAATCACCATCGGAACCTCCCATGATCTTCAGGTCGGGCAGAAGGTTCTTGCCATCGGCAACCCGTTCGGGTTTGACCGAACACTGACAGTTGGTGTGGTCAGCGCGCTGGGCCGGGAGATTCAAGCGGTCACGGGCCGCAAGATTCGCGATGTGATTCAGACGGACGCCGCGATCAATCCCGGTAACTCCGGCGGGCCACTGCTGGACAGCGCCGGTCGATTGATCGGCGTCAACACGCAGATTGCCAGCCCCTCCGGAGCAAATGCGGGTATTGGCTTCGCCGTGCCGGTGGACATCGTCAACGACATCGTGCCCGACATCATTCGGTACGGTCGCGTCCTGCGGCCCGGTCTGGGCGTAGTCCTCTTTCAGGACTGGCAAACGCGGCGGGCTGGTTTGCGAGGATTGCTGATCGACTCGCTTAGCGAGAGCGGCGGCGCCGCCCAGGCGGGTCTTCGCGGTACGACTGTTGACCGCAGGGGCTACATCCGACAGCTCGGGGACATCATCGTCAAGATCGACGACCACGAAGTGGAAACCCTCAACGGGCTTAAAGATGTCCTAGAGTCCTATAAAGTCGGCGACGAGGTTCGCGTCACCTTCGTGCGGGAAAAGAAGGCTATGGTGGCGACCGTCAAGCTCCAGTATATCAACTAGCGGCAGGTGTCTCACCCGCGTAGCCCATGCCATCAGCCGTGGGTTAGCCTGAACCGTTCCGTCTCATTCGGCACATCGAGCAGTCGATGTTCTCCTATGTCAGGTCACATCACTGTTGACTCCACAGCGCCATACGAATCGGTCGGGGCTGCTGATATTGATATGCCGCGCTCTTCTATGACCGGTACGTGGAGCCCTTGTGTGGGAACGACACTGCTCCGGTTTGGAGCGCTCTGTGGTACATCATTCGTGGGTCCTCTAAGCCGGACTGATTCGATATGTTGTTTGCGTCGTGTTCCTCTGTTGCAAGATGTTGTATGAAGCGTTGGTTATCCGGGCGTTGAACGCCATTTTCCTTCAAGATCGCGAAAACGCACTGACGATACTAGGAAGGACGGAGACGCCGTCCGGGGCAGTCCGATGGAACGGCTCCTCGCAACGCTGGCACACCAGATCTCTCACTGGTCATTCATGGAAGAATGCGTGAGCGAGGTTGCGGGCGCCATTCGTATGCTCATCGAGAGCGGCGTCGTAGGCGGAAAGGGCAAGACCGACGGCCATGCGTTCGGGCTTGGTCGTCCAGCCCTCGCTGGTACGGCGGTACCGCTCAAGGACGTGGCGACATGAGTCTGATCATCAACATTGGGTCTGCCTATCCCTCCCTCCCCGCGGTGCGGGTCACGCCAAGTGCGGCACAGATCGCAGCCCGACGCGCCGCCCTCGCGTTCGACGGTGACACGGTCGAGCTTTCCATGGCAGGCCGGGCACTGTCGCTGGGCCTTGAGGAATCCAGCTTCCGCATCGCTCGAGTCCGGGCGATTAGGGCCGAGATTCAGGCCGGAACCTACGAAACGCCGGAACGAATCAACGGCACGGTTGACCGGCTGCTCGACGTTCTCGCCTAGTACCGAGCGGGCGACCTTACACCACCGACCACATCCGATAAGTCGTCACGGTAATGGGCGCAATCCTCCACCGAATCGGTGCCGGGTTTGGGATCTGTGACAGGACATTGACGTTTGTTCCAATCTTGTGGAAATCTTGATTCGCTAATATCGGTCGCTCGCCGAGTCGCCGTCCTCTCTCCAGGATAGACCCGATTCGCACGGTCATGCCGAGGTTCGCCTACTTGCCGGAATTCGTACACGCGTCGCAATGGGGCAGAGTTCAATTTCTGCGCATCTCTCCATTTGATACGACGGCATAGTCCCTATTATCAGCCGTAGAGAGTGACTCCATTTGTCACCAACCATCGAAAACCGCTTGAATTGTAGACTCCAACAGAGATACGATGTATGGAGGGCCCGCAGAGGTTGTGCCCGTCTCCGTGGATTCGTACGTGGTTTTGCGATGTCTTATGTCGACCTACAGTCCGCGCTTCGCGACTGGCCTTACGAGCCGGAGAAGATCTCCGTTCGCAAGATCCTCGGTACCGACGGCACGGTCAGGATTCAGATGCGGGTCGAGTTGGGCATTCTGCAGATGGAGGCGGAGGCCCGTCCCGATGCCGCCAGACCGCACGGCTACGACACATTGCTGGCCTACCATCAGAAGCGCCTCGCCAAACACGAGCAGCGCAACGGCACCCTTCTCGGGTTCGGTCTGTCGCGGGAAGAGTGCCACGAGCTGCGGTTGGAAGCATCACTTTTTTATCGCCGCTACATCGGCTTCTTCGTGCTCGAGGAGTATGCCAACGTCGCCCGTGACACGTCGCACAGCCTGGCGATATTCGACCTATGCGGGGAGCACGCGTTTGAGGCGGAGGACCGAGTTTCACTCGAGGAATTTCGCCCCTATGTGCTGATGATGGACGCCCGGGCGCGGGCCTACCAGGCACTGGACGAGGGTGAACCCGCCAGCGCGCTGGCCCACGTCAACCGCGGCATCATGTATATCAAAGCCCGTTTCGAGGATTTAGGCCAGGTCGAAGCGGAGATGAATAGCGAGGAGATCAAGATTCTCCGGGCACTGGCCCAGGAGCTGAACGAACGCGTCCCTAAGGATTCGCTCATTGTGACGCGCAAGGCGCTTCGAGCAGCGATCGAACAGGAGCGCTTCGAGGAGGCCGCCCGCCTCCGCGACACTCTGAAGAACTACTATAACCACAAAATCTAACCGCCGGTCACCGCCGGCGCGTCCGTCTCATCCACTCCATGGTTGCCAAACCGATTGCCGCTTACGCCGGATTTCATGCGTCGCTGCGACGACTACGGACACGGACTCGGAACCTCCAACGGGTAGCTCTCACCGCGGAAGGCGTCGAGGGCGTATGAAACGTCGGCGATGTAAATCTTGAGGTCCAAAAGAGCCGGCGAGAGGTCGGCCCGGGCCTTGATCGGGGCACCCTCCACGTTCTTGAACTTGTCGAGTACCGCAGTGACATCGCTTGTCACATCCACGCTTCCATTTGGCGGTTCCCAACTCTCACCATTCCAGAAACCGCATACGTTGCCCCACAGGCTTACGGTCGCCACGGGAAGCGGGGGTATACCATGGTCCTTCACAGACGCGCCACGGGTCGCGCCGATCGCCCGAAGATCATACGTGCCGCCCGGAACGATAGTCTCATGGTAGACGTGGACGGTTCCGTACGTGCTCCAATCGGTATAGTAAGGCACTTCGCACTGTAGCGTTGCAGCCCAAAAAGTGGGGAAGTCCGGTGCGTCATCAGGATTAACGAAACCGGAATTCTCGGTGACCCGCTGCGGCTCGTCGACCCACATGGTCTGGCCCTCGAGTTCTTCAAACCCGGTCGGCAGATTGGCGAATGTCACCTGCAGCGCCGTCTGTTGACCGGGATTGGACGGTACGAACGAGATGAAGCGGTTCTTGCTGTAGCCCTGCTCTCCCTCGGCTGAGTCCGGCGGCAGGAGAATCCCCCCCCCCATGGCCAGACCCTTGATGCAGAAGTTGGCCGTGTGGTTCCAGTCCGGATTGCCGAGGTCATAGTCGTAAAGATCCAGCCATTCCGAACCGCTGCGGTAGTAGCTCTCACCGGGATTGGCCGCCGAATTCACAATGGTGCGATACGATGCTCCCAGCAGGACCGGCACGTCGGAGGTGCGGTCAAACGGGTGACCGCCCACCGAGAATTGAACATAGATATAGAAATCGTTGCTTGGCGTGAGTGCGATGGGCGCATCCAGGTCAATGGTGTGGAATCCTGTATATTCGATGGTACCGGACTTCGTTGCCAGTTCATCCAAAAGCTCGCCGCCTTCGAAGCGGTCATAGACTTTCACGGTGTAAGCGACATTGTCCGCGGCCGTGAAGAAGCTGATGGCCACCAGTTCCCCACCCGTTGCGGTAAAAGCGTTGAAGGCTTCCGCGCAATCCTCCATCGTGTCGCGCCAACCATGGTAGTCGTGGTAGTAGACCTGGTCGTAGGGCATGGGTTCCACGTCCTGAAAGGACACGGCGCCCATTTCGGGTTCCTGGCAGCAGTGCTTGTCGTAGTAGGAAATCCAGAAGTAGCCGTCGAAGCCCCACCCGCTTCCCCAACTGTTCTTGATAAGCCAGGCGCCGGGCTGCGGGGCCTGCGTGACTTTGCTGTCATCCCAACCGACGATGGCGACCGCGTGGTTGGGATCCAAAGTGCTCTCGGGTGGCTGGTAATGCGTGTAGTTGCTAATGAACTGGCCGCTGTAGCACAGGCACGTCCCCATGACGCCTTCGCTCATGACCTTGTTCTTGATCGTGTCGATGTTGCTCAGGTCCGACTTGGCCGTGTACCACTCGATGTCCCGTGCGTAGTAGTAGTGAAAGCTGGGAAGGTATCGCGGTGGCGGAGCGCCATAGGATTGTCCGTCGATATCGCGCACCGCGCCCTCGCCTCGCGTCAGATACGCCGAGGTCACCCGGTAGTCGCCACCCTCATGGACAATGAGCCCCGAGGAGAGCTCCGGGTCGTCGTCATTGTTGTGCAGGTTGTACCCGTTCCACCAATCGAGGTGGTACTCCGCCAGGTTGGGTTCGCCCTCTTCACCTGCGGCCGCCCAGGCCCCGGTCATAAGAAGGTTGCCCTCCATCGCGGCCATCGCCCCGTGCGTCCAGCAAGTGCCACCAGTCTGGCTCTTGACCGAGGTTACGTAGTTCTCGCCACCGACATCTCGCAAATCAAAAGACGTCGGCGGATCCGCGACGGATGTTGCTCCGGCGGCGGCCCACAGGAATGCTGCAACAGCAAAAGCGGGAATCGAGCGAGTGTTTTTCATCTATCATCTCCTCCTGTGTGATTGAGATCGGCGACCGCTTTTGTACAACGGCGCAACCGACTATATGATTATACTACCACATCCGTAGCACCAACACAACCCGTAACCGGCGCAGTCGTACAGAAACGGGCGTGGTCATCCTCTGTGGCACATACGAATAATTCGTGTCTTTCTGTAGCGGCCGGCGTCCCCGCCGGCCGTCGTACGCAAAAACGCTTGCCCAGGGAAACGGCCTGCGAGGACGCAGGCCGCTACAATCTCAGGAGGACGATACGATGACACAATGCCACAAAGTATGGCCACACCCTACAGAAACGTACAAACACAGTAGTTTTGGCCCGATGCTGACGGAGTCATTCGGCCCAACGGCCCGGTTTCGATGCGATGCAAGCAAGCGGCCTCGGATCACGCAGCCATGTCATCCGTCTCCAACGCAATGGGTGCATCAGGAATGACGCACCTGTGTAGTCGACACACCGCTTTCGCCTCACGCCCTGGCTACGGGCAGTCGGTCGGTGGGTCGAACGGATAAGGCTCCGCCTTGAACGCATCGAGAACAAACACGGCGTCCACGATGTCGATAGAGGCATCGGGGATCCCTGGGAACATATCGCACCACGTTATCGGAGGGGCCGTCTCAATGTGCTTAAACCCGTCAATCAGCGCCACGGCATCTACTATTTCCACGGTGCCGTTTGGCGGTTCCCAGGATTGTTCGTCGGCATCGAAATAGCCGACCGTGTCACCCCACACGGGCACGGTGGCGATCACAACCGGTGCCAGGAACTCGACACTGTCCAGCGTCGCCTCAATCGCGTATGTCGCACCGGGCACGATATCCCGGTCACCCACGTGGACCGGTGTAAATCCCCAATCCCGGTACGTCGGATCACATAGAAGTCGCGCCACACCGTCGCCATCCGGCGGTCCCACCCACTTGCGGTACCCCTCCGTCTGCGGGAACAACAGGTTCGACGCTGTGGTCACGCGGAAAGCCTGCGGCAGACCTATTGAACCGCCCGGCGTAAACGAGATATAACGGTTCTTGACGAACGTGTCGGCGATCGGGGCGGTGAATCCTTCACACTGTGCGTTATACGGAGGAACACCCGGGGAGGTCCAGGCCAGCTTAAAGGCCGTCCAATCGTCGCAATCCACATCCTCATCGGTATCAAAGTCAAAGATGCCGCAACCGGCGTCGAGCGGGCCGCCGGGACCGGTGAAGCAGAGTTCGAACTTATCAAAGTCGATGCCGTCCACCTCACCATCGCCGTTGGTAACTCTTCAGCCGAGTGCAATGGTTGAGGAGTCTTGATTCCCCAGCATCTGCTCGACCGGCACCGCAAGAGACGAAGGCCCTCCCGCTGGAACGAGTGCAGCCCGGGCGCGCCTTTCGGGCCCTCGTCCACTCCTCCGATCGGCGTTTCTCAAAAAGCTCCAATCCTCGCTCCGCTCGGGTTCACCCTGTTAGAGTTCCGTAAGCTGGCTCTTCATTCGGTTGCGCAGGTACCGTTTGCCCATCCCAGTCTTCAGGTACCGTTCCCGGCGTATCGCATCGTCTTTGCTCAACGACCCCTCGTAATAAATCAGCTTTAGCGGTCGGCGATTCTTGGTAGAGGGCACCTTGCCAGCACAATGCGCGGCGAAGCGGCGCTTCAGGTCAGGCGTTGAACCAGTGTAGAAGTTCGAGTCTCGCTCGCTTAGCAACACGTAGACGTAGTACACACGGGAACTCTAACAGGGTAAAGGGGAAAAGGGGAAAAGAATTCAGCCCGTTAGAGCCTCTGTGCACAACCGTTCGCTCGCTGATACCTTTCCTGTGTCGTCGGCATTCCCGGTAATGGGCAGCCCAGTGAAGGCTCTAACGGGCCAGAGCGTAACCTCCGCACCTCCCTTTGCCCCGTTAGACTGTCGCCATACCACGCCTCGCCCAGACTAGCGTCCCCGCCGTCAGCACGAGTAAGGCCATTGTAACCATTCCCCATTCGGAGACGGCGGGGATGGGCGGCGGCTCAACTTCGGCGACACGAAACCCGACGCCGCCCTCACTCGTCGGGACGTTGTAGTTGCGGGCCTCCGCGTGCAGATCGTAGTGGTCGAGGAAGAAGTTCCCGCCGCGCACGCCGCGATACGAACCGATTATGGCTTCGTTCCACTCCCCGACGTTCCCGCCCTGGTCGAAAGTGTCGTACGGGCTCTCAGAATTCTCGAAATCACCGACAACCGTCCTGTAGTACGGGCTTCCGATGCTGTAGCCGGAGTCAGAGAAGTTGGCGTTGTTCCCCGGGTCGGGGTCGATCCAATCATTACTGGGGACACTGTCCGTGCTCGTGGGGTAGTCGAAGTAGTTCCCGGTCACACCGTTGTTGTAGTGATATGCTGCCTTGTACCACTCGTCCTCGGACGGGATTACCCAGGTAGCGTCCGGCTCGCGCACGATCGCCAGTAGCAGAGCGTCACTCGTCGCACCGTTGAGGTAATATGATCCGTCCTCAGTCAGGCCTGCATCCTGGGTCGGGTCCCCTGTTAGCTGCCCCGTCGGCTGGCCGTTGTGCAGCCAGTTACAAAACCGGGCCGCATCGCCCCAGGAAACTCGATGCACCGGGCGGTTGGCCCAGTCGGCTGCTGTCGACCCAGGCGCTTCAACCGTCCCCCCGCTGAAGTCGTAGCTCGAACCGTTCCACGTGATCTGGCAACCGTAGGAATCGCTGTCCATGGCGCTGTTGTAGAGCCCGTATGGATTCGATCCCGCCGGGTCTACCGCGTTCAGGAAATCCCGGTACTGCCCGGCGGTCACCTCAAACGTGCCGATGCGATACTCGTAGTCAACGCCGCCGTACCCGTCGCCGTGCGTGTCGTCGACGTTGCCCGGATTGCCGACGGTTACCGTCTGAATCACCAAGGATTCGCACTCATCGCCGATAAAGCCCACTTGGCAGCTACAGGTGTCCGGGCCCGTACAGGTGCCATGCCCGGAGCAGACGCTCGGGTCGGAGCTGGGCACGCCGAAGCACACGGCGTACTGGCACTCGTTGCCAGTGTAGCCCGCGTCGCAGCTGCAGGTGTCCGGGCCCGTACAGGTGCCATGCCCGGAGCAGACGCTCGGGTCGGAGCTGGGCACGCCGAAGCACACGGCGTACTGGCACTCGTTGCCCGTGTAGCCCGCGTCGCAGCTACAGGTGTCCGGGCCCGTACAGGTGCCATGCCCGGAGCAGACGCTCGGGTCGGAGCTGGGCACGCCGAAGCACACGGCGTACTGGCACTCGTTGCCTGTGTAGCCCGCGTCGCAGCTACAGGTGTCCGGGCCGATGCAGGCGCCGTGCCCGGAGCACACGTTCGGATCGTTATCCGGTATGCTGAAGCACGTTACAAACTCGCACTGCGGGCCGGCATAGCCCGCATAGCAACTGCACGTGTCCGGGGCGATACAGATCCCATTCCCGGAGCAGACATCTGGGTCGTTATCGGGTATGCCAAAGCACGTTTCCTGAGCGCGAACGCTCTGCGCTCCCAAGATGCACACCAACGCCACTGCCGCTATCGCGGCGAATCTCACCAATCTGGTCATGATCCGTGCCCTCCTGTAGTCGATTGAAGACGCCTTACCCAGGAAGCGAACTCCCCGCCTGCCCCGAGATACGTGGTGCTCACCGCCGTGCGATGGCCGGACCCGCCGGGAAGTGCGGTTCCACGTTTTCATACCCGATGGTGCCCATTGTAACGAAACCAGCATCGGAAAACCACCGCCCGCTGGCCGGGCGTACACGGGATCACTGGATTCCGACGGGTTCCTCGCCGTCGAAGGCGGCACTGATGACGCGATTATACCGGCAGCGCAGGCAATCGACCGGTCAGCAGGTAGGTTTTGAGGGCGTCAGCGATGGTTTTGGTCGGGTTGAGGCCGCGGAGCCTCAGCGTGCGGTAGACACTCATCAGGACCGCCTGGGTAGCCGCGCCGCGATCGCTGCGATTCGACTGGCTGTTCTTCCGCCACATCCGTTCGGTGTCGCCTAGCCATGAGTAGCTATATCCGTCGGGGTTCACGACAGGGACTGACCTGCCCCCGATTTATGTACCAGTCGCTACGAGAGTCGATTACGTTTCGTCCAGTCGGGCGGGTGGAGCGGCGGGCTACGCTGATCAAGCAGGAATGTCCGGCGCGATGGGGCGGCTATCACCCGGTGGCTGTGGACGACACCAAGCTGTATCGCACCAGCGGGGTCGTCTGGGGAACGTGCACGTTTCACGAATCGGCTACCCGCAGTCCGAACCGTGCCGAGACGGTGCGGGCTCACAATTGGATTGTGATGGGAGACCTCGTCCCCGGTCAGCCGTGGACGTTTCTGCCGCATTCGTCGCGGCTCTATTTTCGCCGGAACCAGCTCTCGGAAGGGGAGACCTTCGGCGGAGTGGATGACGTTCCGTGTCGGGCAAAGCCCAACCCGGCTGCAACACGGTTACCCATAGAGACAATCGATGAGCACCGATGCGTCTCAACCCGGACGGTTTGTTGCTCGCGTTACTCGCTTGACGACCGCGCGCCGAGGCACGCACCCACAAACAGAACGGACCTGATGGCTGTAAGTTGTTGTTGTAGAACAATGGTTTACGAACGGCGCGATTGATGAGGCACTTCGGCTGGCTTGAATCCCGAATCTCTACCAAGTCATCGCGCCAGTTGAGCTCATGAATCGATTCACGCCTCGTGTCACGGCTGGAGTATCATCTTAGTCGCAGGATGGTCCGGTGGTACGGTGATGCTTGGTGTGCGGTTTTAGGACGTGTATCCCCAGGAACCACGGCCCGATGGCTGGATGCGCAGAAGCTTAGATGGTATGGTGCGGTGTTATTGGGGGCCGCAGAGAGTGGTCGGTGGCGGTCCCGAAAGTCCTCACATTTAGGAACAGGTGGTGAAATATGGCGACGTTGCAAGAGGTTCTACAAGAGAAGATTCCGAAGTATCGCGAGGAAACCCGCAGCCTCCTGAAAAAACATGGAGACAAGGTCATCTCGGAGGTCACTGTTCGACAGGCCTACGGCGGCATGCGCGGGGTCAAGGGGATGATCTGTGACACTTCTGTGGTGGAGCCGGACAAGGGGCTCATCATCCGCGGCCGGCCGTTGCTGGAGATCAAACACCTCTGGCCGGAAGAGATCTTTTATCTGCTTTTGACCGGCGAGGAGCCTGATGCCGAGGCCAAGGCAGCCCTCCAACGTGAGTTCGACCGGCGCTCGCAGGTTCCGGATTATGTCTGGAAAACACTGCAAACCATGGCGGAAGACACGCACCCGATGTGCATGCTCAACACAGCCATCCTGATCATGGAGCGCGAGAGCGTCTTCCGCAAGTGGTATGACAAGGGGATGAAGCGGGAGGATTTCTGGCAGGCTATGCTTTGTGACTCGCTGAGCATCCTGGCACAGCTTCCGGTCATCGCCGCCGGCATCTATCGGATGCGCTACAAGCATGGCAGCATCATGCAATGGACCCACGGCTTGGACTATGGGGCGAACTACGCCAACATGCTCGGGCTCGCGGACCCAGTCGGGGCGTTCGCCAAGCTCATGCGGCTCTACCTGAACTTCCACTCAGACCACGAAGGCGGCAACGTGTCCGCTAACGCGTGTCACACCGTGGGCTCGGCGCTCTCCGACGCATACTACGCCCTGTCGGCGGGGATGAACGGCCTGGCCGGACCGCTGCATGGACTAGCGAACCAGGAATGTCTGAAATACATCCTGCAGGTCATGGACAAATTCGGCGGCGTGCCGTCGGAGGGGCAGTTACGCGAGTTTGCTTTCGAAATCCTCCGTAGCGGGAGAGTGATTCCGGGTTATGGTCATGCTGTCCTTCGCGTTACCGATCCGCGTTACGCCGGCTTCCACGAGTTTGGGAAGGAGTACCTGTCAGAGGACCCGGTCTTCCAAACCGTTGATGTCGTGTTCAAAGTCGTACCGAAGGTTCTCCAGGAATACTCGGATGAACGTGTCAAGGCCGGCAAGAATCCGATTGCCAACTGCTGGCCCAACGTGGACGCGATTTCCGGGTCATTGCTGTACCACTTCGGCTTGACCGAGTTCCCGTACTATACGGTGATGTTCGCGGTCTCGCGGTCCATGGGCGTGCTGGCGCAGTTGGTGCTCAACCGTGCACTGGGCACGGCGATTACCCGTCCGAAGTCCGTCTCGACTGAGTGGATGAAGAAGACAGTACAGGGTTAGAAGGCAGGTTGGTCGCCCGGCTTGGCCGCGAGGCCGGCCTTGATATCCCACGCAGGCGTGTGCCCTCTGCGGCGCGAGCCGCGAGATGTCAAAGGCCTGTCGATCGTTCTCCGGCTGTGGAACCAACGCTCCGGTTGCGGGACCGACCTTGCGGTCGGTCTCGCGCCGGTTTTGTGCGCCAGGCATGGCGCGACTCTTGGAGGTGAAAGTCCTCTGTGGGCTGTGATGACCGGAACCACGAGCCGAGGGCAAGGGTGCCCGTTGTGAGGCGGGATCTGAAGGAAGCCGGAGGCGAA
>Ga0307432_1000222_pt1 | contig 48723 bp, 35 predicted proteins | sample SalMarWE160150MG_FD_202158 | JGI IMG/M metagenome (GOLD analysis project Ga0307432, IMG submission 202158) | Salt marsh sediment microbial communities from the Plum Island Ecosystem LTER, Massachusetts, United States - WE1603-150 | ecosystem: Environmental > Aquatic > Marine > Intertidal zone >...
TGACATCAAGTGTCACATCGATGGTCCCGTTCGGCGCGGTCCAGTGCGTGCCGTCGTAAGTGTGGCAGATGTCGCCCCAGATGCTCGTGTTGATCGTCAGCGGGGCCGAGTAGTTCGCTTCATTGCCGGGATCAGCCGTGCAGGCAATCGCCTGTACGTCATAGGTGGCGCTGGGCACGATCTCGCAGTCGGTCACATGCATCAACCCCACCGAGCCGAAGTCGTAGCAGTACTGGGTTGCCTGCAGATTCGCGGACCACATCGTAAGGGCGGGACCGCCGGGAACCCACGCGGGGCCGCATCCCGCCGGCGGCGGCGTGCTCTGCCCGCTGTTCTCGCATATCTCCACCGGCTCACCGACCCACACCTGCGAACCCTGGGAGGCCGCAAACACAGGCGGCAGAGTCGTCAGGGTCACGCGCAGGGCGGTCAGCTCTCCCGGATTGGCCGGCAAAAACGAGATGTAGCGGTTCTTGTCGTACCCCGCCTCTCCGTCAGGTTTCTCCGGCGGATCGGGAGCGACCTTGGTCGTCGTCAGGACGAAGGCCATATCCCAGGAGCCCTCGAAGTTCTCAATGGGTACGCCTTCCAACCAGACGTTGCCCGGCACCGGTGCCGACGGGTAAAGTATCCGCATCGCGTCATCGTTCCACTCCGGCCGGCGGGTCTTCCAACCCCACTCGTAATCGCGCTGCCCACCTCGCACGTAATGAGCGGCTATGCTGACCCAGAAGACGGTCGGCTCACCGCTGGTGAACTCGTCTTGATAGAACCACTCACCCTCCGGAATCACGAAGTCATACCGGAAGCACGTATCCGGTACCATCATCTCCGGATAGAGGTCGCATCCGACAGGTCGTTCGTGCAACATACTCCGTGGGACGATCCATTCCTTGAGCATCACGTTCGGATGACTGAATGGGTACGGGTTCTGCGCGTGCCCGAGCGGCATATCCGTCCAGATCCCAATGCGGAATTGATACGGCCCAAACATCGGCGGGACGTCGTCAGTGTAGCCTATGTATGAACCCCACCAGTGAATGTCGGTGATGGGACTCGGAGTCACACAGAGGAAGTCGTCCGCCACGACTTGTGTACCCCAGACCGACAACTCATCCCAGCCCCAGAAGCAGTCAGGCCTTGGAGACTCGGGATTGAACGTCGGTGGCTGGACCCACTTGATCGGATTGCACACGACATCGGCGCAGCTAGTCCCCGGTCCTTGCGGGTCACCACCCTGGTTGACGCAGTCCATATGGTTGGTGTCAACGCAGGATGCATCCGGCAGGCAGCAGGCCTGCGGCTCTTCACAGGCGTCGTCCTGCCCGTTGCCGTTTATGTCGCCGAGGCATAACGGTGCCCCGATCGGCGAGGCGTTACCGCCCTCGTCGTCACAGCAGACCGGGTCTACGTTGATGCAGTCCGGATCGGCGGCGACATCATCCAGGCAGCAGGCTTCAATATAGCCGGCGCAGTATCCCATCTGCACGGTGCCGTGAGCCACATTCGTACAGCAGATCCGGTCCTGGTCCTGGCAGGCGCCGCCGCTGGTACAGCACCCCGCCACGCCACTGCATGTGGTTCCCGAACCGGCCGGGACACCGCCCAGCTCGTTGCGGCAGCAGAGGGCGTTTGCATAAACGCACGAGCCGTCCGGCATACAACAGGCTTCCATACCGCCACACAACGTTCCGGGACCCTGCCAGACGCCCGAAGGATCGGCGGTCTCGCAGTCATCCTGCGTTTCGATCGTGCACGTGTAGTCATCCCAGCAGCACGCGCCCTGCGGTTCCACCTCGCCGCTGGTGATCACGAACGCCAGATCGAGCGAGCCCATGCAATCGTGCTCAAGGAAGCCCGTCCCGGGGTCGATGGCGAAGTTATAGCCCGTCACGTCGATGGAAACCCATTCCGGATTGAAGTCGCCCCAGAAGACCGAGTCGTTGTAGAAATAACCGTCCGCCGGCACGGAACCGTCATACACGTAATCGCGCACGATGTACGTCTCCTCTTCCTCAACCGTCAATGGCGGGAGAGGAGGCTGACGCTCATCGGGAGGCCAGGGTGGCGCCGGATCGTACCACGACCACTGGGGCGTGGAGTAGTTCATCACGACCGTAATCCATGAATCGCCCGGAACGAGTGGGTGGACAAAGAAGTTGAGCCAGCCCTGTTTCCAGCGATCCGGATAATAGGGATGATCATAGAACCACTGATTCCACCAGCCGGTGTTCTCGTACCAGTACCACGAACCCTCGCCGTAGCCGCTTCCACCGCCTTCGACCACCTCGCCATACTCGTTGACCAAGACCCAGAAGTCGTCATAGACCGGGCCGTACGGCTCATAGAGCTCATACCAGTCCAGAACCCACCACTGGCCCCAGACCGCGTCGTCCATCCAATGATTAATCGACGACTTCCAGCCCCAATAGGCAGGATCGGTACCTGCACTATCATCAAGGACCGCGGTGATGTTCAGCCAGTAGATGATCCCCTCATCCTGCCACCACACATCCTCGGGTAGATAGACATCGTACTGGAAGTAGTGAGAGTGGTCGTTGGGTAGAACGTCCCCAGTGTAAGGATTATACCACCCTTCATCCGAGGGTGGGTCGAACTGCGTAACTACGAAGTCGGACGCGTAGTACTCCGGCCCGGCCATCCCCCCCGGCATGCTGTATCCGGTGCTGCTCTGATCTGCGGGAATGTCGTAGTGGAAGCTCAGGATGAAGTAGTCGATCTCGCCGATTATGTCGCCCTTCCACGAGCCCCAGAAGTGAATGTCTCTGATCCACCCGGTCTCGGAGCACATCCAGTCGTCCGCCAGGACCAGATCCTCCGCCGTGGCATAGACGTCCCAGCCGGTCGGATCGGGCAACTGCGGGAAGTGCATCTTGTGTCCGTCACCCGGATGCCACGGCGTCTCGCAGGCGTCGTCGATTCCGTTGCCGTTCATGTCGCCGAAGCAATATGTGCCGTCGCCCTTGTACTCGGCCCCGATGCTATCTTCACAATCCGCCTGCGTTTCGTCTATGCAGTCACCGTTGGGGTAGCAGCACGCCCCGAGCGGCGCTACCGCACATGCGGAATCGGGATCGTCGCCAACGCACGCGGTGTGTGTCGTTGATACGAAACCGCCCATGTCGGTGCAGCAGAGCCGTTCGACGTCATAGCATACGCCGCCGGGCAGGCAGCAAGCGATGGTAACACCCGTGCAGTTCTGTCCGATGTGCGAGAAACCGAATAGGTCATCACAGCACTCCGGATCGATGTCCTGACAATCATACGGAAAACCGCCAGTTGGTTGCGGGATGCAGCAGGCGTAGTCTTCAGTGCAATATGTTTGGGCTCCTTGTTCCGTACCGCCCAGCTCATCCCGGCAGCAGAGCGGGTCCGCGTCCTCGCAGGTGTCGTCTTGCAGGCAACAGGCCTCCTCCGGGCCTGCGCACATTGTGCCATCACCCTGGTAGACACCGTTCAAATTGTTGATGCAGTCATTTTCGTCGGTCTCGATGCAATGCCGATCAAGACCGCCCACGGCATCCGGATAGCAGCACGCACCAATGGGCGCCGGGCCACCGGTGATCACAAACGCGAGGTGTATCGGAGTCTCCTCTGGCAACTTTTCGATCTTGAGCCACTGCTGATTGTTCGGGTCCCACGATACGGCAGTGTCCATGAAGTAGTCGAGCGAGCTTTTCCATCCCCAAAAGTTTTCCGTAACTGTCGCTTGGACGGAGAGCCAGTAAATCGTTCCTTCCTGCTGCTCGAATGCATCTTGGGGGGGGATTTCGAAGTTGTATTGGAACCATTGCTCATGGTCGCAGGGCCCTACGTGTGAGTAGTATGGGGGCGGGACCATAAACCACTGACAAGACGGCGTCTGGGTAACTGTTCCCCACGGCAGCCCATTCCATTCCCACAACATCGTCCCCGGAATGCTCCATCCACTGGGACCTGTCGGAATGTTGTCGTAGATTCTGAACCGCACGTTCGTGATCTCGCCGATCTGGTTCAATGACCAAGAACCCCAGATGTGCACGTCCGTGACCAGGCCGGTCTCGTTGCACTGCCAGTCGTCGGCTATCTCGAACGTCGGTCCATAGGCTGCAACGTCAAAGCCGACCTGGTTCGGCATCTGCGGGAAGTGCATCTTGTGTCCGTCTGCTGGACCCCAGTCCGCCATTGCCGGCGTAACCACAAGCAAGGCGCAAACGCCCAAGGTCAAAACAGGCAGTTTCCAAATCATCTCCTTCTGCCACCAATGTTGAAATCCCCAAACCAAACGAGCCCGGTTTGTTCTACGAGTTGACATCAGCCTCTCCTTTCCGCGCAGGATTCCCAATCCCTCTTTGAAAAGCGCGTTTCATCCCTTGTAACGGTCGTCTGCCTTACGTCCGCGGTGCCAAGCCCGCCTCCCAACCCGGCCCGCATCCGGCCCATTATTGTCATTGAAGAACGATCAAATCATTGAGACCATGAAGGTGTCTGTCGGCCCGATTCGCCTCCGTTTGCCAACCTCCCCCAAAGATACACGCCCCTCCGTCAACCGGACGACCCGGGCGTTTTCGGCCGGCCGTTCACATCAGCATGGCTGCGCACACAGCCCGCGAGGCAACCACGTGTTCGCGCGCGCTCTTGCTGCTCTGCAATGCTGGAAGAAGTGCACAGGACCGCTGGTGCGGCCTGACGCTGAGCCAACACCATTGATCCCCCATGCTATGCCGCCCGACGAGCGAAAAGCGCACTCACACCGCTACTCGCAGGCCCCTCCCCAGGGCCTGTCCGGTAATTTGGAGTGTATCACGAGTGTATCATCGCTTGCAAGGGAAAAATCGGAACAATACCTGCGGTTGCCAGGCTCTCAAACACCGGATTGAGACCTTCTTATGCGCTTTGTTATCGGGCGCCCGCAATCCGCGCGCGCCTTGGGACATGTCCGACCGTCTCCTCTCCCTATCCTCAATCCGCACCACCGCCATCGGGTGTGTACGCGCGTTCATCAACGCAAGAGCTGGCAGGGTGATCCAATACGCAGATACTCGCCCAAGATCGCACGAGGACATGTAGGGATAAACGACAGGTCGATGGTGATCCCGCCTGTGCGAACCTCCGGCAAGGCTCGCACACACCGAAAGCTAGCCGGCGGCTTCTTCCGACTCGCTTTCCCGAGCGGCCTTATTCTTATTGCGTTTCTTAGTCCGATGCTCCTTCAAGGAGGCGGCCGCCTCCTCCCAGAGCTTGTACGCTTCCTTTTTCTCACCCCGTTTCCACGCTATGGCGGCGTTGACTCTCTGCCGCCGAAACACTTTTGTAGGTCTTGGCATCTCAATCCTCAACGTGGCCCAACTCATCACCGGCCGCTCATGCGGCCACGAGTGCACAACATCTTAGCGGGATTCTCAGAAAATGCCAGTGACGCCCGACCACAGCCCCTGCGGTTTACTCATGGGACGTCCTTGCGATCCTACGGCCGGTCGCTTCAGCGCCCTTTCGTCCCCCGTCGGTGAGGGCGGTAGCCGACGGTCGACCGGCCCCGTTGACGGCGCAGGCCACGTCGCCCCGATGTTTCGGATCGCAGGGATGTGTCATCACGGCCGGTGTCCTCGACTTGCACGCGGCGTCGGCGGGCTTCAAGAGCGGCCTTGGGCGGCTTGGACGGGATCAGACAATCTCGGCCATCGCCTATCAGGTCCTGTCGACCGGCTTGCCTTAGTGCTCTGTGCACCAGGAAGTAATTCTCCGGTTTGAAGAACTGCATGATTGCCCGTTGGAGCTTGCGCTCGCGGAGGTACCTGGCCACATAGACGGGTCTCATGGTCATCGGATCGAGGCCGGTGTGGTACATGCACGCTGCAATGTCCATCGGCGCAGGGATGAAGTCCTGCACCTGCTCGGGTCGGTAGCCATTTCGTTTTAGGAACACGGCCAGGTCGATCATGGCATCAAGGTCACAACCCGGATGCCCGGATACGAAATAGAGCACAAGATACTGTTTCTTGCCGAACTTATTCGACGCTTCTTCGAACTTGCGCGCGAATGTCTGGAAGTTCTCGACAGCCGGCTTCCTCATGAGGCTCAGCGTTTCGGCGTCGACGTGTTCCGGAGCTACCCTCAAATGGCCGCCCACATGATGCGCCGTCAACTCCTCCACGTATTCGGGCGAGAGCTGTGCAAGATCCATCCGAATGCCGCTGGCGACAAGCACCTCGCGCACGCCTTTTTGCCGTCGCGCTTCTTTCATCACGTCGATCAACGGGCCGTGATCAGTAGCAAGGAGTCGACATATAGTCGGATGCAGACAGGAAAGCCGACGGCAAACCTTCTCGATGTCGAGCCGCCGGCATCGCATCCGATATGTGTTGGCCGTCGGGCCACCGAGGTCGCTGATGATCCCCTTGAAATCCTTGTCTCGTCCCAACGCAGCAACCTCACCGACGATGGACTGCTTGCTCCGCGACTGAACGATCCGCCCCTGGTGTGTGGCGATCGAGCAAAATGTGCATCCGCCGAAGCATCCGCGCGTGATCGTGACCGAGTCCCTGATAACCTCGTACGCGGGGATCGGCTCGGTGTAGCTTGGATGAGGTTTGCGCGTGTACGGTAGGTCGTAGAAGAAGTCCATTGCCTGCGGTGATTCTGGCAGCCTCGGCGGATTGCAGACGACGGCCTGTCGATCGTGCCGTTGAACCAGCTTCCTGGCGTTGTACGGGTTGGTCTCCAGGTGAATGTGTCGAATGGCTTCGGCGAACTTGCGCTTTTCGGCCTTGACTTCCTCAAACGACGGCAACACGACAATATCGTTGTCCGCAGGCGGAGTCTCCGTTGCACCCAGGCAATAGGCCACGCCGCGCATGTCGCGAAGATCCTTCACGGTTTCGCCGGCCGACAGACGATTGGCAACCTCAACGATCGCCGACTCACCCATACCGAAGACCACGAGGTCGGCTTTAGAGTCCAGCAGGATCGATCGCTTTACCGTGTCGCTCCAGTAGTCGTAATGAGCAAAGCGTCGCAGGCTCGCCTCGATTCCACCTGCGATGATCGGTACGCCCTTATAGGCTTCACGGGCTCGTTGGCAGTAGGCCTTGGTCGCCCGGTCAGGCCGCATCTTCGTGCGCCCGCCGGGTGAGTAGGCGTCGTCGTTGCGGACCTTCTTGTTGGCTGTGTAGTGATTGAGCATCGAGTCCATGTTCCCCGCGCTGATTGCGAAGAACAGTCTCGGGCGTCCGAACGTTTTCCAGGCCTCGTAGTTATGCCAATCCGGCTGTGCCACTATGCCGACACGGTAACCATTTGCCTCCAAAACCCGCCCGAGAATCGCCACGGCAAAGCTTGGATGATCGACGTAGGCGTCGCCGGTTACGAAGACGACGTCGATCTCATCCCATCCGCGGGCCAGTGCTTCCTCGCGACTCATAGGAAGCGGACCGACCGATTGCGGATTGCGGATTGGGGATTGGATATTGGTGATTGCGGATTGGGGTGCGTCGGCCATGAGGCTCGCGCTCGCCTCGCCTGGTTCACGACATCCGTGCAGCGAAGAACCAACCTCTTCTGTTGGATGAAATTTCACCTTCGAGATCATCAGCAGGCCCTCGACATCCATCGTTCCGTCACGCACAGCCGATCCGCAGGCTTTAGAGTAGTTCTCGCTTTTATGTGGCGAGCCACGGGCTCAAAGCCCGCGCGCAGTTCCCGATCAATTCTTACGCCGCCGGCTTCAGGATACCGCTACATTAAATCGTGAACCGCTTCAGCCCGCGCGGCTAATCGTACCCAATCCCGCTTCCCGTAGCATTTGCCTCGCAGTCTCCCAGCTCAGCCAGTGTTCATACCACCAGACGAGGTTTTTCCACGCCCCGTATGACTCGTAGATCTTCTCGATCTGCCGTAGCGTCGGCTTCTTGCCGTTCATGTGGGTCCGGGCGACGTGAGCGACCGTTGAGCTATCAATCGAAAGATGTCCCTGGCGCCCCAGAAACGAAAGGAGATAGTTTGCGCTGGACGGACCGATCCCGCGGATCGAGCGCAGTTGTGACAACAATTCGTCACTACGTATCTCTTCGTCGTGCGCCAGATCGTCGAACGTCTCCGGATCGATCCGGCCCTCGCACACGTCACGGCAGAATGACAGGATCGGCTCCGCTCGGTACCCGACACGACACACCTCTTTGAGATACCGCTCGCCTGCGCGGAGGATTTCGCTCGGCGTCGGCCAGGCATTGAGATTCACGAAGTGTCGCATCGGCGGTCCGAGTTGACCGAGGCGGTTGATCATCTTGACGGCCTGTGTCCAGGTGACGTTTGTGGCGCACAGGGCCTTTATGATGTTTTCGGTCATCGAGACCGATCGCAAACCTCGACCCGCGCCGATGCGCGGGATCACGTGCAGCGTCGGATGCTCGCGGCAGATTGCGTAGAACTCGCTCAGGTCCCGATCAAGCCCGAGGATCACTCGTAGGTCATTCCGGACTCGGGCGACGAGTGGCTTGTCGATGGTATCGCCCTCGATCGTCATGCGGAGCGTGATCTTTCCCTTACGCCGTGCCGCCTCGACGACGGAGACGCGGTGGATGCGATTCTGGTCGCGTTCGATCGTCTGAAAGCACTGGCCGCCCTCGCACCAACTCATCGGGCTGCATTCGTGCCAGCCGTGGCTCAGAACGGTTGCTTTCAGCGAAAACGGGGGTGTCACTCCGAGCGTGGTGGAATGTATCAGCATCGCGGGCTTACTCTTATGGATACCAAGACCCTTCACCCAGTACCGCCGACGCTTACTATCATAGCGTCGCTTGAATTCGTCAATTGGGAACGCGGGACTGCCTGCTGCCGCGCCGCGGCGAGTATCGGCCGGGAGGGTCTGGTCCGACGCGAATCGGCGAAGGTTTCGAGACGGGTTTGAAGGATCAAACATGTTGATTGCGCCGTTAGATTCTCGCTAACCTCGCCTGATGTAAGACGTTGTGTTCTATCGTGGCGCGCCCACAATATATTGTGTTTATTCTTGACAGGGGCCGATATATGGGCTATTCTTAGGATTACCCGGTTAGCTCAGCTAGAGACGGGAAGGGATGCGGCCAGCGGCTGCAGCCGGTGAGTATACCTTTATGTCGGTGCTCAGACGTGGCGCTGATCCAGGTAGGATTCACCGAATAAGCATCCACCGGCGCGCGGGTGCGCCGTGGGGGATTGGTTTCGATAAACGTTAGGATTTAGCCGGTCTAACGACCGGTGGAGGCGCGGAGGTTTCATGTCGGAAGTTGCGGTTACGGATGGCGTCTTTCGGGTCATGGATGACTCACGGAAGACCGACCTGAACCTGTCTCAGAACGCTGAGCGCGTCCTTCGTGCGCGGTATCTCAAGAAGGACGAGCAAGGCCGGTGCACGGAGTCGCCCAGAGATCTGTTCAGGCGGGTTGCCAATGCGATTGCCGAAGCCGAACTGATCTACGACTCCGACCCGGAGAACCGCAGCGAGTGGGAAGATCGATTCTACTCTTTGATGGTCAGCCGACGGTTCATGCCCAACAGTCCGACGCTCATGAACGCCGGGCGTGAGATGGGCATGCTCAGCGCGTGTTTCGTGCTACCAGTCGGCGACAGCGTCGACGAGATTTTCGATTCGATCAAGCATACCGCGTTGATTCAAAAAGCCGGCGGCGGAACCGGCTTTGCTTTCGACGAACTGCGCCCCACCGGTGACTATATCAGCAGCTCGGGCGGCACGACGAGCGGCCCGATCTCATTCTGGCGGGCATTCAGCGAAGCGACAAACGCGATCCAGCAGGGTGCGTTTCGGCGCGGCGCCAACATGGGCATGATGAATATTCATCATCCCGACATCCTGAAGTTCCTTTACGCCAAGGAGGATTTAACTGAGTTCACCAACTACAATATCTCCGTCAAAATTACCGACGAGTGGATGAACTCCTTCATCAACGACAAGGATGGTGCGCATGTCGTGCGAAATCCGCGCACGGGTCGGCAATACGTCCTGCCCAAGAATCTCGACATCGCGGGGTATGACATCCGCTCGCTCGTTGAACTGAACGAAAAAGGTGCCGTTCCGGATGGTGACTACTACACCCACAACGATATCTGGAACATCATTATCACCAACGCGCACCGCACGGGCGAGCCGGGCGTGGCCTACATCGATCGTATCAACGCGGACAATCCCACGCCGCACGTCGGCAGGATCGAGGCCACCAACCCCTGCGGCGAGCAGCCGCTGTTGCCCTACGAGGCATGCAACCTGGGCAGCGTCAACCTGGCCGAGTTCGTCCGCGTCAATGATCGCGGCGAGCCCGCGGTCGACTGGAACGGTTTGCGCGAAACCGTGCACGACGCCACGCGGTTTCTGGATAACGTGATCGACGTGAATCGATACCCGCTGCCCGAAATCGACCGTATGTGCAAGCTCAACCGCAAGATCGGATTGGGAATCATGGGCTTCGCGGATGCGCTCTACAAGCTCGGCGTCCCCTATGACAGCGAGGAGGGGGCCGAGTGGGGCGAGCGGTTCATGCGGTTCGTCCACGAGGAATCCCATAACACCAGCGAGAAGCTGGCGTCTGAGCGGGGATCGTTTCCCAATTGGGAAGGCAGCATCTGGGATACCAAATTCCACCGGTCGATACGCAACGCCACGTGCACCACGGTCGCACCCACGGGGACGATCAGCATCATCGCCGCATGCTCGGGTGGGATTGAGCCGATGTACAGCCTGGCCTTTTACCGCAACGTGCTCCGCGACAAGAACGAGGACACGACGCCGATGGTCGAGGTGAATCCGATTTTTGAAGCCGTCGCACGCAAGCGCGGCTTTTACGGCGAGGGACTGATGGAGCGGCTTGCCACGGATGGCACCCTCGCGGTGATTGACGACGTTCCTGACGACGTTCGTCGCGTGTTCGTCTGCGCACACAATGTGTCACCTGAGTGGCATGTGCGCATGCAGGCCGCCTTCCAGAAACACTGCGACGCGTCAATCTCCAAGACGATCAACTTCTCCGAAGACGCAACCGTCGAGGACGTCGAGAAGATATACCGCCTCGCGTACGAGCTCGGCTGCAAAGGCGTCACCGTCTATCGCGACGGGTGCCGTAAACTCCAGCCAATGGCGCTGAAGGGCAGCGACAAAGTCCACGTGTCCGCTGCACAGGCTGAGCCGGAGAACACACGCCCACTTGAGCCGGCCGAACTGCCCGAGATCCAAAGCGGAATCCGTGTCCGGCAACTGACACCGTTCGGCAACATGCACATCAACATCACCGTGGATCCGAAGACCGAACGTGAGTTGGAGGTGTTCGCCCAGCTCGGCAAAGGCGGTGACCTCGCCAACAGCGATCTTGAAGCTATCTGCCGGATGGTGAGCTTGTGGTTGCGCGCCGGTGGCAGCCTCGACCACGTCATTCGCCAGCTTCGCTCGATCGGCTCCAGCCTTCAGGTGCACACCAAGGAAGGCAAGATCATGAGCCTCGGTGACGGCCTAGCACGGGCGCTGCGAAGATACACTCGCGCCAAAGCCGAATATGGTCTCAAGGGGCTGCTCACGGGCGAACGTAATCCCGATGCCGCAAGGAACCGCGGTGGCATCCCTCCAGGCACGGACGACGGTCGAAACGGAAAAGGTTCCAGTGGCGCGCCCCACGCGAGCGGCAACGGATCCAAGATCGCGGAGCGGGCCGGTGGATCTTTGCCCTCGAGGATCGATGCCCGAGGATTTCAGTGGCAGCAGACGCAGTACAAGGTACTTTGCCCAGATTGCCAAAATCCGCTCCGGTTCAGTGAAGGTTGCGTAACCTGTGATGCCTGCGGGTTCTCGGAGTGCTGAAAGCTGCAAAATGTCCGGTAAAACTAGGTATTTTGTGCTGACTTTTTCGGTTGAGCGGGTAGAATATTTTGTTGACAAGTGAAAGCTTAAGGCTTACTTTTGTCGATACTAGGTCGTGTGGACTGGCTGTGTTTAGCTGGAACACATGCGTGGTGTGTGCGTATAGAGTATAGGACGTCATAGCGGAGGGAGGCCGAAAGGCCGACGATAAGCAGTACCAGGCTTCTTTCCCCTCCGGAAAGCACCGTTTCGCCCCCGGGTGAGCGGTGCTTTCTTTTTGGCACTTTCAAGCAAGCTTCATGTTTGCAGCCGAGGAGTTTCTCCGACGTCGCTCCCTTGTACCTAGTCGTCCATGAAAAATCATTCGGAGTCTGTATTTGCAGTGTTTTTTGTCACATCAGCGGTGCGGAAAATGCAAGGTAGTTTAGCGATTGGTGCGAAAACCATGCAATTTGAGCACAGGCACGGAGGCCCTGATGAAGCCGAAATCCCAACCACGCGACGAATTCGAGCTGTTCCAAGCCCATTTCGATCAGATTCTGAACCGCAGCCACGAGTTGGTGCAACTGGCTGACAAGATCGACTGGTCCCGGTTCGACGTGGCATTCGCCGACAGCTACAGCGAAGACATGGGTGCCCCCGCCAAGGCGGTTCGCTTGATGGTCGGTCTGCAATACCTCAAATACACGTTTAACGAATCGGACGAATCCGTCGTGGACCGCTGGGTCGAGAATCCCTATTGGCAGTATTTCTGCGGTTTCACGCACATGCAGCACGAAGCCCCCATCGATCCCAGCAGCATGAGCCGCTGGCGATCACGGATCGGCGCCCAGCGCCTCGAGTTGCTCTTGACCGAGACGGTCGACCTGGCGGTTCGCGATAAACAGCTGCCAAAGCGGGACCTCACGCAGATTACGATCGACACGACGGTGCAAGAGAAAAACGTCACCTACCCCACCGATTCGAAACTGCTCTACACCGCGATTTGCAAACTCGGTCAAGCCGCCCGCGAGCGCGGCATCCGGCTGCGTCAGACCTACATTCGCGTGGGCAAGCGGGCGTCCATCAAGGCAAGTCGTATGCCCACGCCAAGCAATTCAAACGCATGCGTCGGTCGTTGCGTAAGCTACGCACCTACGTTGGACGGATGATCCGCGACATCGAACGCAAGGTCCTCGAGAAGGACGACGATCTGGTTGCCATCCTGGTGAAGGCCGAGCGACTGAGAAACCAACAGCCACAAGATTCAAACAAGCTCTACAGTTGGCACGAACCAGAGGTGAAATGCATCAGCAAAGGCAAGGCCCGTCAACGCTATGAGTTCGGGCAAAAAGTAGCGTTGGCCACGACCAATCGAAGCAATTGGATCGTGGCTTCCCGGATGATGGAGAACAATCCGTACGATGGGCACACGTTGGCGGCGACTTTGGAGGCAACCCAGGCAGTCACCGGCTTTGAGGTGACCGATGCCTACGTGGACAAAGGTTACCGTGGCCACGGTTACACTGGGTCGACGCGCGTGCATATTGCCGGAAGTAGATTGAAAAACGCTACGCGAAGTGAACGGCGCCGCAGGCGGCGGCGAAGTGCGATCGAACCGAAGATCGGACACTTGAAGAGCGACCACCGAATGAACCGGTGCTTCCTGGCCGGGTTGCGAGGTGACGAGGCCAACGCCGTGTTGGCAGCAGCCGGGGCAAATATGCGCAAACTGCTACGGCGGTTGTTTTATGCGCTTATTCGGTGGCTGGAGCGTACATTTGTGCCGTCCAATGCCCGTCTCATCCCGCTGGAACACGCTGCTTGAGAATTCGCCACGCGATCTCGGACTACTGCCGCAGCGAGAATCGCCCGTGACGTCGATGCCGGAAAGAATTGCAGGACTTTTTCATGGACGACTACGTACGCACCCTTTCCAAAAAAGCTCGCGCCACCCGCGCTTGTTCTTTACAGGCATGGTGCTATACTGTCGTGACTTTGCCCAGGCACAGACGGCAGGCCTGAACGAACACGGCAGGCCTCAGGAGAGAACAGTGGCTGTCCGGATTAGACTGAAACGAGTTGGTCGCCGACACCGCCCGGCCTTTCGTTTGGCGGCAATCGATAGTCGGCGGGCACGCGATAGCAAGGTGATTGAGGAACTCGGGAGCTACAATCCCATCGACCCGAATGAGGATCGGCACGTGGCTTTGAAGCGTGACCGGATTGAGTACTGGCTCGGTGTAGGCGCTAAGCCCAGCGATACGGTCCGTCGGCTCCTGGAGAAGTATGACATCCTCAAGGCCGGCGATTCGGAATAGGCGCGAAGCTCAGTGATTGATGTGGATCGACGTCCTGACACTGTTCCCGGAAGTGTTGGAGCCGTTGTTGGCTTCAAGCATTGTCGGGCGCGCGGTACGCGCCGGCACCGTTGACGTCGAGTGCGTCGACTTTCGCGATTTCGCCCACGACAAGCACCGTAGTGTAGACGACAGGCCTTTTGGCGGCGGGCCGGGCATGGTCCTGATGTGCGGACCGGTTTTTGACGCCCTGGAGCACATCGAGGCCCGACGAGAAGGCGACCCCGCGCGGATCCTTCTAACACCGCAAGGCGAGCTACTAACGCAGAGCCTTGTCGCAGAGTTGGCCCGCCAGCCCTGGCTCGTTATTCTCTGCGGACATTATGAGGGCTTTGACGAACGGATTCGTATCGGCATCGATACCCGGGAGATTTCGATCGGCGACTACGTGCTTTCCGGGGGCGAGCCGGCCGCTATGGTCCTGATCGACGCCGTGGTCCGGCTTTTGCCAGGCGCTTTGGGTGACGAGACCTCGGCAGTGAGTGATTCGTTCACTGAGGGACTGTTGGAGTATCCGCAGTACACCAAACCGCGGTCGTTTCGGGGCATGGACGTTCCCGACGTGCTCCTTTCGGGAGATCACGGCAGGATCGCAGCTTGGCGCCGCGAGCAGGCGATTAGGCGCACGTTGTTGCGGCGTCCCGATTTGATGAACGGGTTCGGTACGGCAAAGCAAGAGGCAACGTAGGAAACACTGACAGACCGATGAGCACTGCCCCTCACGGGATCGGGCGCAGGCGTAGGAAACTCGGGAGTAGCGTGATGAGGCAGCCGTTGATCGAATTGGTGGAGAAACCCTATCTCAAAGCGAAGCCGCCCGTGTTTCACATCGGCGATACGGTTGACGTTCTGTGCCGGATCGTGGAAGGCGACAAGGAGCGAGTGCAAGTGTTCAACGGCGTGGTGATCGCTCGCCGTGGGGGCGGCATCAACGAGGCGTTCACGGTGCGGCGGATTGTGGGCAACGAAGGGGTCGAACGGACGTTCCTGATCCACTCGCCGAATGTCGTAAACGTCAAAATCCGGCGCCGCGGTAAGATCCGCCGGGCGAAGTTATACTACCTGCGTCATCGGATCGGGAAGGCACGCAAGGTTCGTGAACTTCGAGTCCATAAGAAAGCGGCTCCGCAACCTGAGCTGGCCGGTTCACCGGTGTGATCCGAGGTTGGCATTCGGGTCGCGGGGAGAGCGTGCCGCCGCCCGATACCTCAAGCGTCAGCACCACCGCATCCTCACCCGCAACTACCGCTGCGCCGCCGGGGAAATCGATCTGATCTGCGCTGACTGCGACACCATTGTCTTTGTCGAAGTCAAGACCCGATCGAGCGACACAGCCGAGGAACCGCAACAAACCCTGCGCAAGACGCAGTGGAGGCGAATCGAAAACGCAGCCCGATATTTCCTGATGCAGCGATCGGCCCAGGATCGCCCGTGTCGCTTTGATGTGGTGACAGTTCTGTGGGCGCCGCGCGGTTCACCGCGTATCGAGCATTTTGAGGACGCGTATCAGCCGAGGCGCTTATGACACGGAAACCGCTGTTCCTTGAGGGTATTTCCCAGGGGCGGATGCGATGGGCCTGATCGATTCGCATGCACATCTGACGTTTCCTGAGCTGCGCAACCAGGTAGACGATGTGCTCGCGCGTGCCGACAAGGCCGGTGTCGACCGCGTCATCACGATAGGTATCGATCTTGATGGCACAAGGGAGTCCGTCGAGCTCGCTCGACGCTATCCGGGTCGCGTCTACGCCGCCGGTGCGTTCCATCCTCACGAAGCCGAGAAGGTCGAGGATTCCACCCTGGCGGCGATGGCCGATCTGTGGGACGATCCTTGCGTTGTGGGACTGGGCGAGATCGGTCTCGACTATCACCACGACTATGCCGATCGCCAGAAGCAACGATCCGTGTTCGACCGTCAGCTCGAGCAGGTCGCCTCGCGCACCAAGCCCCTGATCATTCATTCCCGCAAGGCGTTCGAGGATGTGGTGCCGATGTTGGTTGACCACGGCTTTACGGGTCGGCCGGTAGTGTTTCACTGCTTCACAGGCACACCCTCCGAGGCCCTGCAAGTTGCGGAGCACGGTTGGCGCATTTCATTCACCGGAGTCGTGACGTTTCCGACATCGACCGAGCTTCAGAAGATAGCGAAGATGTATCCGAAGAATGCTCTGATGATCGAGACGGATTCACCATATCTGTCACCGGTTCCCGTGCGCGGGAAACGGCCCAACGAGCCGGCCTACCTCGCTCACACCGCGAGGTTCCTGGCCGACCTTCGTGTTGTTGACTACGAAGAACTGGTCGCACAGATCGAGAGCAACACCCGGGTATTCTTCGGGCTGTGAAGCGGATCTGGAGCACGCATCCCGGGCATGTTGTAAATGGCTTGACAAGTCGTTTTCCCCAACCAGAATCCGGGTTCGTTTCCGCTTTGGGGGCGGGGTACGCTCTTACGGGTAAAGTCATTCATATAGGAGTTGAGTGATGAAACGCTATGTTGCAGCCGGTGTTGGTGTGCTTGGCCTGACCATGGTCGGCACGGGGATTTTGTGGTCCACCCGGGTTGATCAGGCCGGGGCACACTGTCAGGTACCCTGTGGGATTTACGACGACAAGGCGCGGATTCAGGGGATGTTTGAGGACACGACGACGATCGCCAAGGCCATCGGCCAGATTCACGAGCTGGCCGGCAAGCACGACGCCGAGTCCCTGAACCAGATCACGCGGTGGATCACGACCAAGGAGGCACATGCCTCGCACATCATTGAGGTGGTCTCCGAGTACTTTCTGACCCAGAAGGTCAAGCCCGTTGATGCTGGCACGGATGGGTATGACGCCTACCTGGCGAAGTTGGCTGACCATCACCGGGTGATGGTGGCTGCGATGAAGACGAAACAGAAGCCCGAACCGACGCTGGCCGAAGCGCTGCACCATGCTATCGAGCGGCTGGCGAAGCACTACCAGTAGGAGCGGCTACGGCGCGGCACCCATGCACGTGCGTAATCCGCCAAAGCAGTACATCGAAAGGAAGGTCAGTATGCCTACCCGTTCATCGCGTTTGAGGCACCGGCAGATTCTACACAATCTGTTCTCGCTCCCGACAGCGCCATTTGCGGAGCATTACGTGATTGACCATGTCGAGCGTTTCTGCGCCGAGCGCAGGAACGTAACGGTCAAGCAAGATGCCGTCGGCAACATGCTCGTGCGGGTACGCAAGGGGCAACGTCGGGTAAGACGACCCGTATGCATCACGGCACATCTGGATCATCCCGGCTTCGTCGCCAAGCGCAGGATCTCGAGGCGGCGAGTCCTGGCCCACTGGCGGGGTGGAGTGCCTCCGGAGTACTTCGTTGGCAGCAGGGTGCGTTTCTTTGTGGGCGGGACCTGGGTACGTGGGCAGGTTCGTTCAATCAAGACCGTCTCGCGCCTGGGTCGCAAGCGAGTCGACACAGCCGTCATCGAGGTGCCCGGCGATGTGCCACCGGGTTCGATCGGCATGTGGGACCTTCCCAAGGCGGTCGTGCGCGGAACGCGAATCCATGCCTGCGCCTGCGATGACCTTGCCGGTGCGGCGGCCATGCTCAGCGCAATTGATGAGCTGTCCCGCGGGCGGGAAAGCTGTGACGGCTACTTTCTGTTCACCAGAGCCGAAGAGGTCGGTTTCGCCGGGGCGATCGCGGCGGCACGTGCAGGGACGATCCCCTCGAAGTGCTTCGTTGTGGCCATGGAGACCAGTACCGAACTTCCTCAGGCTAAGATGGGCGACGGACCGATCCTGCGTGTCGGTGACCGGGCAACGACATTCACTCATGAAGCGACGGCACACTGTTACCAGGTTGCCCGCGAACTGGCCAAGGCGAACCGCGCATTCTGTTACCAGCGGAAGCTGATGGACGGCGGGACCTGCGAATCATCGGCCTATTGCACGCTGGGATACGAGGCAACCGGCCTGTGCGTCGCCCTGGGCAACTATCACAACGTCGACACGAGACGCAAGAAAATCGCTCCTGAGTACATCGACCTCAACGACTTCAACAACACGGTCAAGTGGTTTGTGGCACTCGCCCGGGCGCTGCGACCATACACAGGCCGCGACGACACCATGCGATCGCAGCTTCGAGATGTCGAGCGGCTGTATAAAGGCCTGCTGCGCTTATCGTGCAAACATCCGCGTTGAGTCAACGAGTTTGGATTGCAACCTACCCGATCCGCAGGCTTTGGAGCACTCTGTGTTTTCGCGTACGCCCCCGGTGGGCGATGACCTTGGTCGGCACGACGCCGCAGAGTGCCATGCTCAAGCCGGAGGCGCGGGCATGCTCTGCCGCGGTGTGATGAACAAGGCCCCGCAAGCGTGGGCCATGGCACACTTCGGGCCTTCAAGCACGGGCCCGCCACGGCGGACCCATGCCACCCGGCCGATCGATGAACTGCGACACGCCGACGCACTGCTCCCAACCCGCCGAGGCGTCGGACAAGTGACCGACATGTGTCATTGCTCGCGTTCGAAGTCACCGAGGCGATAGTCGTAGAACAGCTTGGCGATCCTGACGGAGAGTCTGTTCGCCAGTTCCTTGGAGATCGCATCCTTGGTCTTGGCAATGCTCACCTCGCTGCCGCTCATGATCACGGTTATGGGATGCCCCTGCGGGCTGATCGGCCAGAGGCGCACGCGGGAGCGGTTCTTTTCCTCGAGCACGTTGAGGACTTTGACGGTAATCGAAAAGTACGCCGCCGTTGTGGCATCCTCAATCTGTTCCTGGGCGAGGAAGTCCTGCACCTCGATCCAGAGCACCTGCTTTGCACCGGCGAGCTTGCCGACCTCGCGACCGCCGCGTTTGTCGAAATCAGGCACCGATTGCCGCAGGTGGTCCACCGTCTGATGCGGGATGATCTTCCGGACGGCCTTGTTTCTGAGCAGCTCTTGAGCGAGGTCGTCAAACAGGTAGCGGGCAGCCAGAGGCCAATCGACTCGCTGTCCGGCGTCGTCGATGAGGATCATCACCGGGTCTTCGGTCAGGCGGAACTTGGCCGCCACCTTTTGTCCCCGTCCGAATCCAAGCGCGTAGAGCAGTTCGCCGCCCGAATAGGTACATCCGCCAAGCGCAACAGCGCAAGCGACGGCAAGCGCTGACCATACGCTGAGGCATCGTGTGCGGCAGATCCGCTCGGGCCCAAGCCCGCGGCTTGCCTGAGTGGCCATGGGGTCACACCTACAGGTCCACGGTGTATTCATAGAACTTCCTCGCAACCTCCTCGGCGAACTTCCGATACGTCGCTTCGCGGACCAGGGGTGAATTGATCGCCGTCATCAGGATGGGAGAACCCTCCGGATAATAGCACTTGACCGGCGCCAACTCATAGCGCCGGAGCTGATCGATATCGGCGCCGATGTCATGCACCGACACGGATGCGTGGATTTCACCTCGCAAGAACTGCGGCTGTCCGGGATCACGAAACTGGAATTTTACCACTTCCACGTAGACCACATAGTCGGCCTTGAACGCCTTCCCCACCGCCTGCGGATCGATCCGTGCGTCGATGTTCTTTTGTATGAAATCCTCCACGTCGCGCGGATCAACCACGTCGACCGCCAGTTTCCGCCGGACCATCTCGGTATACAGCTTGTCGCCGATGTATGTCGCCAGCTCGAACCGGGCGTATGGATAGTCAAACAGCGTCGACGGATGCGTCCAGACCAGGACCGCCACGCGGCAGTGCATGAGCTTGTCGAACTCCGCCGATATCTTTTTCTTGTGCTCGCCGATGAATACAAGCGGTGTCAGCAAGTTGCAGGACGCGGCAAGCGGCACGAGGCTCAGCAGGACCCAGCGCAGATGTTTCGATGCCATCGAGACCGTCTCCTGTTTACTCTGATTGCGGAATCGAATTCCTGATTGCGGGATTGACTCTCCGGCTGTGGGACCGACTTTCCAGTCGGTCTCTTTCAGATCGAGAATGTCGCTTGACAACTTGGAAAGGTTGTCCCACAAACTCTTGTTGCAGCACATTCCTTCGACGGACCGCTAACGTCCCACGGGTAATGTCCCGGAAATCACGCCCACAGCCAACTTGTACACCCAACCGCCCAGTACAAGCAACACGACGGCCAGCGTCACCCGCGTCGGCGAGATCCGGTACCAGTTGACCGCCCAAACCTTACCCGTAACCGCTACGCCAAGCGACACGCACGCCGCAAGTATTGTCGCCAGGGCCAGCGCGAAGCCGGCCGGCTGAGCGTGGAACGCCGATAGTAGTTCACCCCGTACGGTGTGAGCAAACGCGGTGGTCATTCCGCACGTCGGGCAAGGGAATCCGGTCAACGTCAGCATGGTACACGATGGGTAGCCAAGCTGCTTGTGGGAGCCCATCCCGGAGCTGTCGGGCGTTATCCGGGCCGCCAACGACAAAAGCACGGCGCAACCGCCAAGCACACCAAATGCGATCAACCGGGCCCGTGCAGGCCGCTTCGCGGCGATTCGATAGACGACCGGGCCGAGCGGGTGGACCGTCGCGCCCGGTTTCGGCGGCGCTGACTGTGGAGTGTTGGTGTCAGTCACCGGATGAAGCTGCGCCGTTTGGTTCAACGAATTCACAGTCGGAGCATAAATTGCGCCAGCGCGCCGGTCAAGATGACGCACCGATGCGCTGCGGCGGTTACCGCAACACCACTTTACACAAGATGCGACTGTAGTTCGGGCGATAAGTGTAATACGATGACTTGGACCGTAGAATCGAGCCTGTCGGACCGACTTTCAGCCTGCTGGACCGACTTTCTAGTCGGTCAAGAGACAGGCTGGAAAGCCTGTCCCACAAGGGTCTTGTTAGACGCTCTTACGATGGTTTTCGGGCTCGCCGGATGAGACGTACTCGGGAGACAGATTCATGACACAAATTCGTGCTCTGCTCGTGGCGCTTACTTGCACGCTGTGGCCGGTAGGTATAGCACTTGCGGATTCCATTGATTTCTCGAATCCGCCGCAGGGTCGCTTTCTGGACGAATGGGCGGTGGTTTACATGGCCGGTGGCAAGGTCGGATACATGCACTCGACGATGAGCCGCGACGGTGATCTGATCCACGCGAACACCACGACGAAAATGAAGCTTGGCCGGGTCGACCAGCCCGTGGAGCTCGGTATCGTGCAGACAACAACGGAAACGCTCGCCGGGGTCCCGATCACCTTCAACTCACAGATGGACGCGTCGTTGATGAAGACCGCCCGGAAGGGAGAGGTGAAGGGTGGCCGAGTGACCATTGTAAGCTCCCAGTACGGCATGGAGCAGACGCAAACCTTTGACTACCCGAATGGGGCGCTGATGACGTGGGGTATGTTCAGGGAAAGTCTGCTCCGCGGTTTTGAGCCCGGCACTCAGTACACACTCAAAACGTATATACCGGACATACGCCTGGACGATGCCGTGAACATGGTCACGAAGATCGGTGAGTGGGAGGATTTCGAGCACGCCGATAAGCGTCTCCGAGGCCGGAAAACAACTGTCATAATCGAGTCACCTATCGGATCGATCGAATCCATCTCGTGGGTCGACAAAGATGGGCGCCCGCTCAAAGCGATGATACCCGCGCCGGGTTTGGGCGACATGGTGTTGTTCACAACCGATCAGAAAACCGCGTTGGCCGACTTCGTTCCACCCGAGGTGTTCATGCAGACGGTTGTCAAGGCCAAGAAACGGATCGATCCGAAGTCGACAGCCAGGATCAAGTATCGCATCCGAACCACCAGCCCTGATGTCGACCTGTCGACATTGCCGTCCACGGACATGCAAACCGTGGGCAAACAAACCGACCACTCAGTCGAAGTCGCCATCACCCGGCAACACCACAAGGCTCGCGAGCCGCGGCCTAAAGCCCACGCGGACTTGCCCACGCCGCGCAAGCTTCAACCCGACGAACTAGCCGAGTACCTCGATCCCAACCTTATGATCAACACCGACGATCCCAAGCTGATCGCGCTGGCGAAGCGCGCCGGTGGAGGTGAGGCCGATCCCTATGTACTCGCCGACAAGTTGCGCCGCTTCGTCACCGACTATGTCGAGTCCAAGACGTTAAACGTCGGCTTCGCCACCGCCAGCGAGGTCTGCCGCACGAAAGAGGGCGACTGCAGCGAGCACGGCGTGCTTCTGGCGGCGTTGGGGCGGCTGAACGGCCTGCCCTCGCGAGTCGTGGTCGGGCTGGCGTACGTGCCGGTCTTCGGCGACCGGGACGACATCTTCGGGTACCATCTGTGGACTCAGTTTTATATCGACGGGCGGTGGATCGACGTCGACGCCGCCCTGCGGGAGACGGTATGCAGCCCCACCCGAATCGTCTTTGCCACCTCGTCGCTAAAGAACACCGGACTGGCTGATCTAAGCCTGCCACTCCTCTCAAAGATCGGGGCGATTGATATCGACATTCTCCAGGTCGAGAAGACTGCCGATGGGGGCGATTGACCGACCCAACCGACCTGGACTTCACCGGCACCGAGTGAGCATCGGATCAGTGGGTAGAGTCTTGAACCGAGCCCGAAGCGCAAGTGACGGGTTGCTCTTCCATTTCCAGGTGAAATCCCGCGCTGGTCCTTGACATTTCGCCACTCGCGGAGCGAGTCCATGCGGGCGACCGCCCGCGCGAAATGTCAAGGAGGGCTCGGAACAGCGATCCGAGCGCCGTTTGCGAAGTGGAAACCCGCTGAATCCGCGCTTACCCCTTTTGATCTGACGTTCACCCACCGACGGACCAGCCGATCCGGCTCGCTTGAATCCCGGTGCACGCCCATCTACAATGCGTCCGCGGGAAAAGGTGAAGGATGAAGTAGGGAGTTGACTGACAAGGTTGGAGCCTGCTGTGAACAAGAACGTCGTAACGCTGGTCGTGTCGGTCGCGGCCATCGTCATTTGCGCAATCGGATGGTTTGTACTACCCTCGCTGCAAGATGCACGTCAAGCGGTGGACGATGAAACATCCGTCCAATTGGAGCGTGCCCGACGTTTGCTCGACAAGTACAACACCAGCCTTGCCCATAGGGCACTTCTAACAGATCGGCTTTCCGAGCAAGACGTTGAGGTCGATCCCGATGATCTCTCCGATGACGTCGCGGACGATTATCAGCAGTTGCACGCGGTGATGTGGGAGGCGTATCAGCCGGTTGACTGGCCGGAGGGTGGCGTGCCCACTCCGGCCCACCCAAGGTACGGCAATCTCCCCGGCCAGATCCGGAGCGGGCTCACGGAGACGGCGAGGCTGGTCCGCGAGAACGAGAAGCTGCTGGACGACGCGGATCGCGCGGTCGATCAGGCGCTGGCAGTCACGAAAAGTGGGGAATCGTCACGATCCCACGCCGAGGCAAACCGTCTAAAAAGCGTGATTCTCTATCACAAGGGGCTTGCCAAGCGCATGGAAGCGCAGCTTCACCGCCGTGACAGCGACCGCTATCGCCGTGAACTGATGTCGCTGGCGACCGACGCCGGGACATCTCGGTCCGCGCAAACGCTCGTTGCCGATACGCAGGTCGACGTGCAGATCGCCCGCCTTAAGGCGAAGACGGCAGAGTTGAAAGCGGTTATCGGAAAGGACCGCGAGACCCTTGCAGCGCTGGATGCGAGGATTCGTGATCTGGAGGCCCGCTTCCTCGCTGCCGAGGCCAGGGCCGCACAAGCCCTTAAAAATATCGACGCGTTCAAGGCTCAAGGGATCGACTTCTCCGATCCCGGTGGGGCCGAGAGCTTCCAGACGCGTCTCGAGGAGCAGGACCGGCTTTACCGTAAGACCGCCCGGAAGGCCCACGCGCTAATGCACGGGACCTATCCGAACGCTCGCATTGACCAAAGCGGCGACTATCTCACCGGTCGGTATGTGGAGGATGAATCGGGGGGTGATCCTGCAGTCGAGTACGGGCTAGTACACTATCGAAGCGAGCGTGCCGTTCTGGTGGCCGAGATCGACGGTCGGAAACGCGGGCTCGATGACTTTCGCTCCGACATCGCCCGGCTCGAAGGGATGAAAAACGATTACGAGTCCTCCCAAACCCAGGCGGCAGGGTGCATTGCCGAGTCAGTGGCTGCGGCATCCGAGGCATACGCAGAGCTGAATCGCATCGACTCGGAAGCGTTCGCAATCGAAGACGAAGCCCTTGGGCTGCTCGATCGATCGTTGAAGACCGCCAAACAGGCCGCCGGATACGCCGATCGCTGGCTTCGCGACGCGGGCAACCGAACACGGGGGCTATCAATGGAAGCCAAGAACCGCTCCGCCTTCGGCGGACGCCTGAGCGACGGTTGGATGGGAGGGTTCATCGCCGCCCAGGAAGCGGACGCCCACCTCGCCAAGGCCTGGATCCAGCATGTCCGCTACGACGCTTACACGCAAAACGCCAAGCTACTGGCAGACGTGGCTGAGCTTGTCCAACTTACCGAGGCGGACGTGGAGAGCGAACAAACCAAAGCCACACAGGCCCATGACGCCGGTCTTGATGATATCAAAGAGAGCATGGCGGTCCTGCAACGTGCCCACGGCAAGACCGAGCGTCATTGGACGATCACCGCTCAGGCCGCCGGTGCAACCTACCTTTTGGCACTGTTCGGCCACGAGGAGTATGTAACCGAGGCCATCGAAGCCTATCGCACCGCAGTGCAGGGTCGGGAGAATGAGAGATTTGCCGAAGTGTTCCTCAGCCGCCTGAGCCGTTTGGAAAACCGGTGACCTGCGGGCGTCTCTACACACCACGTGTGACAGGCTACTTTTCATTCAGACTGGAATCAAGCGTTTCGGCGAGCGCACAAATGCGCTGGGGAAGCTGGCTGCTGTTGACCGGGCAGTACATCGCGGCGATAATATAGGGTGGTATCGAGATAAAGTGTGCCGCCTTCCCTGACCGGTTGCGAGAGGGTTCGACTCCGAAGATCAGAACCCTTGGCAATCAGAGACCATGCAGGGCAATGCCGAGCGCTGCGAGGGTGGCTACGGGAACGCCCATGGCAGGCCGTACGAACGTGATCACCAGCGCTTAATGCCTGGAACGACCAATGCCTAAGTTCTTCAATAGCGACATGGCTGAATTGGCACTTCAGCTGACGCTTTCGCCGCGCCGGTTGAGGATGGAGCAGATCCGCGGCATTGAGAACCTGATCGGATTGATCGAACCGGACCGGGCGTATCCATTTGAGTTGGTCTGCTACCGCATCACCAAGTATCGTAAGCGTGGACCCGCGAAGACCGGATTCTCAATCCCTGGCAAGGCGCTGATCAGCGATCTTGTTGCGATGGCCGAGGTCATCAGCCGCAAGGCGGCCATCGCCGTCAGCGAGTTGCAGGAGCCGCACAAAACCCATCAGCAGGTTGCCGAAGAGCTCGACGTCAGCACGAAGACAATCCGCCGATGGCGCAGCCGCGGGCTGATGGGTATCCGGGTGGTGTTTGAGGATGGCGTAAACCGTTTGGCCTTTCTAAAGCGGACAATCGATCGGTTCGTCGATCAGCATAAGGATCTAGTGGCCAAAGGCGCTTCATTCAAGCAGCTCACTCAATTGGAGCGGGATCGGATCGTCGATCGGGCTCGGGAGTTGCGGTCGCAACAGCCGATCAAGCTGCACCCCGCCGCCTGCATGATTGCACAAGAGATGGGACGTGCCGTGGAAACCATCCGCTACACGCTGCGGCGTTATGACGAGGCACACCCCGACACGGCGCTGTTTGGCAACAACGGGCAGGCGGGTTTGTGCGAGCGTGATGCGGCCATTTGGCGCTGCCGTGAGGCGGGCGAATCAGCCGCTTCGATCTCCCGGGCGTTCGATTGTCCGGTGGAACGGATCGAGCAGATTCTCCGCGAGGTCCAGTTGCGAAAGTGGTCGCAGATGCAGTGGGACTATGTCCCTCACGAGCTGTTCGACGCTCCCAACGCGGACGCGATCATTCTCGAGGCACCCGAGCCGGCCGCTTCCGGCTGCCCGCCGCCGCGACTTCCCAAGGACGTTCCGCCGTACCTGCGGTCGCTGTATCTGACACCGCTACTCACGCCGGAGCAGGAGCACGATCTTTTCCGTCGGTACAATTACCTCAAATGCAAGGTGACCAGGACTCTGCGCGTGCTCGATCTCGAGGAGGTGACCCAAGCGCAGTACGAGATGCTGCGGGATCTGATCGGGCGGGCACAGTACGTCAAACAGCGGATCATCCAGGCGAACCTGCGGCTCGTCGTGAGCATCACAAAAAAGCACGTCGGTTGGTCGCCGAGCTTCTTCGAGATAATAAGTGACGGGAATGTGTCACTCATGCGGGCGGTGGAGAAGTTCGATTGCCAGCGAGGCACCAAGTTCAGCACCTACGCCACCTGGTCGATAATGAAGAACTACGCCCGATCGATCCCCGAGCAGCGTTACCGCTCGGCGCGCTACGTCACGGGGCAGGAGGAGCTGCTCGATGCGAAGGCCGACCACCACCCGGCGCCTGCGAGCAAAAGCGATCGGCAACACGTCCGCAAGGCGATCGCCGAGGGTATAGGCGAGCTGGACGAGCGCGAGCGTGAGATCGTCAGCAGCCACTTCGGGCTTGGCGGCAAGTGTGGTGCGTTGACCCTCGAACAGCTCGGTCAACGATTCGGCGTGACCAAAGAGCGCATCCGCCAGATCGAGCAGCGGGCGCTCGCCAGGCTTCGCGAAGTGCTCGCCCCCTCTCTCGTCGAAGCCATCGCCGACTGATCCGGCGACGTCGGCATTACGTTCGCAGAATCCAAGCGTCACCGGCAGTTGCCCCCAGCACGACCTGCGCAGCTCTGATTCAACGCCGCCGATTAAGCACCCGGATCAAAACGACCGATAACAATTACAGCGATGAATGTCCTGGGCGTCATCTTGGCGCGCGCCGGTAGCAAGGGACTGCCCGAAAAGTGCGTGCGTGAGTTGCTTGGCAAGCCGGTGATCCGGTACACCTTCGATCACGTCGCCGCCAGTCGTCGTCTGACTGCTTCTGTCTTCACGACCGACTCCGAACCGGTCAAGGCGATCGCCAAACAAGCGGGGATCGAGGTGATCGACAGGCCTGCTCGCCTGGCGACCGACACAGCCACAGTCGATGCGGCTGCGCGTCACGCAGTCGAGTGGTGGGAAGACACGCATGGCGCCCGGGTGGACATCGTCGTGTTGCTTTACGGTAACGTGCCCGTCCGGGCGGAGGGTCTAATCGACCGGGCCGTCGAGCAACTGATCCGAACCAAAGCCGATTCCGTGCGCAGCGTCGCTCCGGTGACGAAGCAACACCCGGACTGGCTCCATCACCTCGATGGCGACAGGATGTCGCAACTGCGGCCCAACAGCATCTACCGTAGGCAGGATCTTACGCCGCTCCACTATCACGACGGCGCCGTTGCCGCGGTGACGCGGGAAGCCCTGTTCGCCGCGTTGGATCGACCGGACGACCACCAGGCGTTTCTGGGCCGGGATCGCCGGGCCTTGGTCCAGCTCTGCGAAGACGCCGTCGACATCGATGACCCGATTGATCTTCATCTGGCCGAGGCGATCCTGCGGTCGCGGGCCGGCGGGCCGGCTTCAGGATCCATCTACGAGCATCAAGATTCCAAACCTGGGACAATCGGACGACACCAAATTGGTCCGGGCAGGCGGGTGTTCATCGTGGCCGAAGCGGGTGTGAATCACAACGGTTGCGTCGAGACGGCACTTGAGATGGCGGATGCAGCCGAAGACGCCGGTGCCGATGCGGTCAAGTTTCAGATGTTTCGCGCCGACGATCTGGCGACAGACATCGCTCCGATGGCTGCGTACCAGCGAGAGGGCTGCGGTGAGGCGTCCCTGCGGGAGATGTTGTCGCAGCTCGAGTTGTCGTGGGATGCGTTTCGACGGATCAAACGGCACTGCGACACGCGATCGATCCTGTTTCTGGCGACGCCGTTCGGAAAGACCGAAGTCGCGGACCTTGTGAACCTGGGGGTTTCAGCGATCAAGATCGCCTCGACCGATCTGACGAACGGCCCGCTGCTTCAGACGGCCGCCGCGACGGGCCTACCGATCATCCTGTCGACCGGGGCGTCCACGGAGGCGGAGATTCGCGCCGCCGCTGATGGGCTTGGTCACGCAGGCGCGGGCGGACGATTGATCCTGTTGCACTGTGTCAGCAGGTACCCGACACCGATTGCGGCCACGAATCTGCGCGCGATCGCCGAACTGCAGCGAGTCTTCGGCGTGCCGTGCGGTTTCAGCGACCATACCACCTCGACGCGGGTCGGCGCATGGGCGGTGGCGGCAGGAGCGTGTGTAGTGGAAAAACACTTCACGCTCGATAAGGCAGCCCCTGGACCGGATCACGGAATGTCGCTCACGCCGTCCCAGTTGAAGGAGTACGTCGCAGCCGTCCGCGAGGTGGAGCAGACACTGGGTGATGGTAACATCGGCATGACGCCCTGCGAGGCGGAGGTGCGGGCTGTGGCGACTAAGAGCGTCGTTGCGGGTGTGGACATCCCCGCCGGCACGCGGCTTACCGCGGATATGCTTGCGCTGAAGCGCCCCGGTACGGGCATCCCCGCCGGCGATCTGGCGATGCTTCCAGGACGGTGCGCATCCGTCGACATTCCGTATGACACGGTCTTGTCATGGCACATGATCCGATGACATCAGGCAGACACGGGCGCACGCGCCGCCGCATTCGCCGCATCACAGTGATTACCGGCACGCGGGCGGAGTACGGCTTGCTGCGTTCCACGATGGAGGCTATCCAAAAACGCCGCAGCCTCAGACTACAAATCGTCGTGACCGGGATGCATCTGCTTCGCAAGTTCGGCAACACAGTCGACGAGATCGTCCGCGACGGCTGGCATGTCGACGCTCGCGTAAGAATGCAGGCCGGTGACGACAGCCCGCTGGATCAGGCCACGGGCCTGGCACGCGGCGTTTCGGGCATCGCGAAGTTCCTCGAATCAGCCGACACGGACATTGTCGTCGTGCTCGGTGACCGCATCGAGGCGCTGGCGGGGGCGCTGGCGGGGGTGACCACCGGCCGGCTCGTCGCACATATCCACGGTGGTGATATCGCCCGGGGGGATTTCGATGAGAGCCTGCGGCACGCGATCACCAAGCTGGCCCACGTGCATTTGACCGCCACACGCGCGGCACAGCGCCGAGTCATTCGTATGGGTGAGACCTCCAACCGTGTCCACTGGGTCGGCGCTCCGGGTCTCGACCACCTCATCCGCTTGACCGGCCACGTCAAAGGAATCAAGAAACGGACCGGGAGGGCTTTGATCGTGCAGCACTCAGCCGGTCGCAAACCGGCCAACGAACGGCGTGTGATGACCGCGGTCCTCAACGCCGTTGACAAGGCCGGTCTTACGCGAACGATCGTCTTCCCGAACAGTGATCGCGGACATACCGGTGTCATCGAGGCAATCGAAGCCCATCGCCGGCGCAGCGACAATGGTTCCGTGCGGATTGTCCGATCATATGATCGAGATACTTACCTTCGTACGCTCATCGAGGCTGATGTATTGGTGGGGAATTCATCGAGCGGTATCATCGAAGCCGCCGCTGCCGGTACGCCGTCAGTCAACGTTGGTCCACGTCAACACGGGCGTGAACGAAGTGGACGCTCGGTGATTGACGCTGACGAGTCCGCGGCATCGATTGGCGGTGCAATCCGGAAAGCGCTACGGAAGCGCCCGATAACCGGTCGTCCGACCGTCTACGGCGACGGTTCCGCAGGACCGAGAATCGCCGAAATACTCGCCGATGTTCCACTGAGCGACCGTTTTCGCCACAAGACCAACGCATATTAGCGCGCAACTAGGACCCAACCTAATCCGCAATGGGTTGTCTGACGATAAAATCCGCAAGCGGGACGGCATTACGCCAAGAGCAACTGACTGGTTACGGTTTGAGGGAAGGTTATGGCCATAGAGACGGCCGACAGCACCAAGACCGTTGTCGAGAAGGCTTTGGCAAGCGTCGGTGACATCGCGACGCTTCCCGAAGTGACGGTCAAGATCATCGAGATCGTCGAGGACCCCAAAAGCACGGCGCGCGACCTGCACAACGTCATCAAGAATGACCCGGCGCTGTCCGTCAAGGTGTTAAAGGTCGTCAACTCGGCGTTCTACGGTCTGCCGGGACAGGTGGCCAGTATGGACCGGGCGATCATTCTTCTCGGCCTGTCCGCCGTCAAGAACATTGCGATTGCTGCGTCGATCGCCAGACTCTTCAAGGGCAAACGCATCTCCGAGCACTTCAGCGCCGCCGACTTGTGGCGCCACAGCGTCGCGGTGGCGGTGGCCGCCCGCACTATTGCCAGATGTTCACCTAATCCGGTGATGGCCGATGAGGTTTTTGTGGCCGGGTTAATCCACGATATCGGCACCCTCATCGAGCGCCAGAGCTCCCCTGATCAATTTGCAGAGGTGATCAATCGCTGTTCGACAACCGACATCGACTTCCTCGAGTGCGAACGCGAGATCATCGGCGCCGATCATCAGGCCTTCGGCGTGGGTCTGACGACCAAATGGAAGTTCCCGCATCACCTGCGCGCCTCCGTCGGGTTCCACCACAACCCTTCGGCGCTTAGCATTGAGCTGCAAAACGTTGCCACGCTGATCCGTTTGGCGGATGTGCTTTGCTGCCAGGAACAAATCGGATTCTACCTGACCGCCCGGCACGACGTGGTCACCGAGGAGATGCTGGATATCCTCTCCATCACGCAGGATCAGGTCGAAGATGTTCGCGTCACCCTCCTCGAGCAACTGGCCGAAGCCGAAGCTACACTCACCGGCTGACCCGTATCTTTCGTTCAGCCCATGCTTCGCAGGACGTACCCAGTTGGGTCTCAATGCTCATGCCCCGCGCGCCGCGCGATGACGACCGATGACGAGTCCCCCCGCCGATGACATCCGCTTCCGCATGGCGTAGACGGCTGTTTCTGATTGCTTGCAGGAGCCGTTTTCAGGCGGCTTGAGAGCCTCTATCGGCTGGCTGGTCTAGTGGCTGGACGGCTTGGAAACCGTTGTGCGGGCTCTTGGGGAGCGGAATCGGATTCAATTCTCCCGCGAAAATTTGCGCTTGCGGAATTTCACTCCGTGAGTAGCTTGCGTTCAGGGAAGTTGGATTGCCGTACCGAAGTGACGATGCAGAGTGGAGCACGTAGCAATGAATATCGAAGATTATGCGGGAGAGCTTCGTAAGCTCCTTGACGTTTCTGACGCAGTCACAACAGATGCCATTCTCGATCTAATCAAGAAAGAGGGCTGGGAGCCGCATCTATTCAGCGAGGAAGTCGAGGGTTGTACGCTCTGGGCTTGCCCGATTAGAAAAGGGATTTTTCAGACCGTAGAACGTAACGAAGCCACTGGGCAAACGGGACAAGCCGGAAGTCCAACACCCGAAATCGCCGCTCTTGAGGGACTTAGGAAAGCACGCTTCCAACCACGACTACAGAAATTGTGGGAATTCATCTCTTCGGCAGACATTTCCGAGGACGAGGTAAGGGAAACAGCGGAGCAACTGTCATCCGTAGATGGGGCCATGTCGCTCGTCATCGAGGGCTCTGATGAATCGCAGAATCTCCACTCACGAGTATCCCGAATCATCGAGGAATGAAACCCTAAGACTAAAGATCAACGGCTTGGTTATCTGAGCCTGATTCTCGCTTTCTTAACCTTCCTGTCGGCAACTGGTCTCTCTGATTGCCGATCCAAACAGAGCGCTACGATTATTAACAACTTCTGGAACTTCAATATTACTTGGGAAGACAAGCCGTAGGAGTAAGAGTTTAGACGTTTCAAGAAGGGCGACCTTGACAGTCATCGTATTCGGTTGCTGTCGGTTTCGGTTGTATGAGAAAGGCTAAGCCGCTATCCGGGATCTTTCCAGTTCAGCCGAAGCCTTTCTTACGCTGCGGGCAGTCGCTCGCCAACTATTGCCGAGGTAATCTTCAACGGTTACGCGGGAAAGTCGCTTGCCGTAGAATGCCTGCGCCGGATAGCCTATCACGCACTGTTCGTCCGGCTCCAGTCTTGTCGGCAGACTCTCGTGCATCGTGACCAACCGGCTCCGATCCACAACGATATGTTTTCGCTCACCGTCTATTGTGAACCAGCATTCCTTGACATTAACGGATTTGTTCCCAACGTTGGTTATCGTCACTTCTATGATATGTTGCTCGCTCGGGTGAAGCCGGACGTTCGCCATGACGCCCTTCGTCTCGATTGAGACGCTGAGTCGCCGAAGGTTTTTCCAATGCCAAAACAGCCAGTTCCCGCCGAAGCCCACTACAATCCCGCCAATGATGCCAAGAATCCATTTCATCGTTGTTTCCTTTCATCTTCCATGACTTAGGTACCAACTGCTTCGCCGTCAAAATACGCGATTACGATCAGGTTGACCAGAGAAACGAGATAATCATCGGGCGTATCGCCCATGTCGAATACGCACAAGTACGCTCATTGTGGGAAAATCGTTTCACCCGATGCCTCGATCTTGGACATTGCTGCTGTCAATTCGTCCTCGGCTTTCTCTCGCGAGTCAAAGCTCGAATCGCCTGCAATCCATCGAAACTGCCCTTCCTCGTCTCGACCGAGTACGACGTAGTTCAAATCGTTATCGTGGTGGTCGAGAAGAATTGCGCCGATTATGTTTTTCTCGCTGTCGGCGAACCACGCCGTCTCCGTCGCAATCTGTCCAACCGCAGGATTCTTGGCCGGATTGAGTGCTGTGAATTCCGCCCTCGTTATAAGTTCGATTGCCATTGTTAGCCTTTCAAGTGTCCTGAATCCATCAATCATCAGCCGATTGCTCGCCGTCAAAATACTCGGCTCCGTTCAAGTTCGCAAGCAAGCTGGACGTTTTTCTTCACTGCGTAATGCTGCTTTATTCCGCTCGAATGTCCAGCGAGCACATTCACTCTCGTTCCCGTCAATCGTTGCTGATAAGAGCGATTAGCGAGCCTACCAGAGCCAATACCGAGTCAATCAGAGCACCCCAAGAGCGGCGATCCGTCCAGACGTTCCGCGTGTACGCGGCATGCTCGTCGGAGGGGAAACCCGACCGCATGCCGAGTTCGTTTAGAAGACCTTTCCTGATTGCATCCTTCACGATCCGCTCAATGTTCTTTGGAATGAGTTCTTCGTCCGGGTCGCCCAGGTTCTTTGAACCTGGGGAGACGATTGCTGAGATTCGATCAAGGCGCTCTAATGCCGAGGAATACTCGTGACCCAATCATTCCCCCAAGTCACCGCTTCGCTAATGACCTGGGGCACCCGCCAGGATTGCCGCACGACAAGAAAGCCGCGGAGCGGCGACAGGTGTGTAGCCCGCGGTGTCAACCTCGGGTAAACATGCGCACGTTGAATGTCGAGCCCCGGTAGGGGCGACACACACACTCGCGTTCTTCGTGTTGATCGCCGAGCAAGATGTCACACACGGCCGGGCGGAGAATTGCGGCCGGGGCGCGTTCGCGTGTTCATTGTTGCCTAAACCGCCGCAAAATCGCGTCCCGGCATAGCTCCGCCGGCGTGTGGCCGGCCTCGTGAGCGGGTAAAGAAGATGCGTCAAACCGAAGCTGCCTTGACTTTGCGTCTTGCGCAAAAGCAGGGCGTCCAGGGAGTCCCCGCGACCTACCCCCACTGCAAAACCCGCGCGTACCTTAGACTTAGTACGAGGCGAACGAAAAAACACGGGGAAAGGGCTTGACGGCGGTAGATGTTCGGTATATGTTAGGTATATCCGCGGACGCGACGGCGCAGGATGCTCCAACAACCGAGGATCACCAGCAGGCACATCATCACGGTGAGACCCACGTCCGAAAGCGCCGGAATCGGAGGCGAAACGACGAAGTCCAATATGCCGCCGGTTAAATCCCCGTTAGACGCACGCCACTCCTTGTAGATCAGGTAGTCGGGCGGACGCACATTGGAATGAATAAGCGCGCCGCGTAGGCAGAGTGCACTATCTGGCTCATCAGCGTTCAGGGCGTCTAGGCAGTAGACGCCTGGTTCCGACGGTACCACCGCACCGATACTCCCAATGTGCTGGAGCCCTTGTGCGGGAAGCGGGAGCCAGAACGACGGACACCAGCATCCGCGACTCTCGAAGGCAAACGGGACCGGGAGTTCGGGAAAGCTGGCGAACCCATCTCCCTCGGGAATGGCGCTGAAATCGAACGTAAACGAGTCGTCGAGCGACAGCTCCGGGGGCGTGTTGGTGAAGTCAAGTTGAATCACAGTCAGGAGTGCGTCATCGTCGATCTGGCTATGTAACCAGACATCGACGGTCAAGGACTCGCTGCCCGTGTAGGGACCGGGGTTGTCGGGAACTAGCTCCACGACAACCTGTCCCCCCGCGGTAGCCCCGAGCGAGGTCAAGCCCACGATTCCTATTATCATTCGCAAGCACCACATGATATGTCCTCCGATCTGTGTGGCGAACTGTCGACGAAAGGCCCTATATGCAAAGTGTACACGATCCGGCCCAGGATGGGATGAACCGCACGAGTAGGAGCTCGGGATCGTGCGGGGGACCGAAGTCGGGCATTTGCGCCCAAGCGACCCCGGTCAACGTTACAATGGCAAGACCAACTACTAAGATGCGTCCGTTCCACCTGAATCCGCTGGCGGAGATTGCCAACTCGTTTCCATGTTCAGTCATCGTGTATCCTCCTCCTAAAAGATCAAGGTTTACTCGCTGATCAGTCCTTCGTGACCCGTACATCAGATTTAGGCCGATGGCGACGAACGACGAGCGTTCCGCTGGTTAAGACCAGCACTGTGAGTAGTAACATTCCCCATGTGCATATGGTGGGAATATCGCCGCTAATCAGGAATACGTATGCTGACTCTGTCCAGCGACCCCCGACGATCGCGTAATCACCACTGATCGCGGCCGAACTCCCGAACATACGCCCTGGTCCTGCGTCGGTGGGAACAAGTGCGTCCAACTCAACCCACGTTCCCTCGTTATCGTGGTAAAGGTCCGAAGACCCGGCGTTATGCCCAGCGTCGTCGTCGCCATAGGCCCCCACAACAAGGACCTCACCGTCCAGTGACACCGACCAGCGTCCTCCCGAACCCGACGGCTTACCCTCCTGAGTCCAGATTCCCATATCCTCGCGAAAGATGTACGCGCCGCCGCTACGAGCGACCGCGATAGCGTCGCCGCTGACTGAGACACACGCACCGAACGAACCGGCTATGGTCGTGTCATTCGCCGTGAGCTTGGCCTCCTCTACCCAGGTGGTCCCGTTGTGACGAAAGACGTAGGCTGACCCAGTCACGGTTTCGCCATGGTCCTCGTACGGAGCCCCAGTGACGACTAAGTCTCCGTTCATGGAAACGGACCTACCGAAGCCGTCACCCTCCACGTTATCTGATCCGATCAGCACAGCCTCCTCGACCCAGGTCGTCCCCTCGCGTCGGAATACGTAGGCATACCCGAGATCGAACTCGGTTCCGGGTGCACCCACCACAGCCAATTCCCCGCTTATCGAAACGGAGAGACCGAAGTAGTCGCGCTGGGACGACCCGGACGAGATGAGCTTGGCTTCCTCTACCCATGCCGTCCCCTCGCGGCGAAAAACGTACGCCCGACCGAAATCCATTCCTGCGGGGTCAGTGTTTGGGGCCCCGACTAAGAGCAGATCACCGTCGATCGTAACGGAAACGCCGAAGGCGTCGTTGAACTCGCCGTCAGAGGGTATGAGCTTCGCCTGCTCGACCCAGGCATAGCCCACTTTTGTGAAGACGTAGGCGGCGCCAACGCAACAGGGGTCTATCCCATCCAGCGGCGCCCCGACGACGACATCGTCTCCCTTGATGGCGACACCCCGCCCGAAACCGACCCCACCCACCGGCCCGTCGCTGGGCGTGAGTTTGGCCACCTCCTGTCGCGCCCAGACCGGCGCCGTGGATCCGGCAAGCAGCACCGCACCAACCAACCCGACGCCCACGATGATGTTTCTACCTGACATGTCTCTCCTCCGATCTGCGCTTACGTACCGACGAAAGGTCCTATATGCAAAGTGTACACGATCCGTCCCCGAATGGCAAGAACCGGATGAGCAGATTGTCGGGATGCAAGGCCTCCCGCACCCGGCCTCCGCGTATACGATCGTCGATCCTGTATTTTCCCCCGTCGGCGCCCCGGCGCAGGGCGACGCCGGTTTTTTCTTGAGAGAGACAATTTTTAACTCGCTAAGGTATGGTCACAAACCGATGCATACGTAGCCCCGAAGTCCGAACTCCAGGGCGGCGAGACCTCCGTCAGATCTTCGAGGATCGTCGCATTTAGATATTGCCGGTCCGGTCGAATGACTGGTTGTGGAGGACGGGTACAATGCATTTCGTATATTGGATCATCGACTTATTGGAAGGTTTCGTACCGTTCATCTCCATTGGCATGGAAGGCTAGGAGACTAGGCAGTGGTCATATATCCGCTGTCAAGTGCCGAGGACATAGCGATTCGTTGGGGCACGCGCATCGTACCGGTCGTGGCTATCGCCGTGATCCTGCTGTTGGGGGCGATTTCCATGGCTTCGACGCAAGTGTAATCGTTCGACTCGACGCTAGTCCAAAGCTGTCGATACCGCGCCTCTGCTTGTCGGCGATTCGGTGGCGGTTACGGACAAACTCGATCCAGAACGAACCGGTCATCGGAGTGAGCAGAGCAAAACCGACCATGCCTAGATGAACGGCCACGCAGCTTTCCGACAGGATCATCACGAGAAAGGATGATGCTGAGAGAGTCAGCAGCGTAATCCAAAGCAAATGCCGGTGATGCGGGCGCTCGAATTCCCTTCTTTTCGCCAGCTTGATTGGCAGCAAGCAACCGACGAAGGCAATGAGCATCATCGGCAAGAGCGTCGCCGGTGGCAGCAGCGACGTTGACTTCATATACCGCCTGTCCAGCAAACCCGCAATCGCATCCGCCAGCAGATAACAACCCGGCACGTCATTGATAATCGTTGTCCCGTATTTGACGCGGTGGCGATCACCGGAAAACCCGAATCGCGGGGCGCGGAGGTCGCCAACGACAAGCAACTTGTCGGACACCAGTTCTATAAGCTTCTCATCCGGAGCTGTGAGTAGAGTCTGGTATGGAATGGTACGTTCCTCCCAGCGCTTGGGTGGGTCGAGGTCGAATGTGGTACACGCTACAAGGTCACCGGCGCGGACTGAGTGCTCAGTGCGCCCCGACTTGAACACTTTGGTGAGTCCGAGTCGATCTCGCTCGCGCAGATACGCACCGGGTTGAATCTCATAGAGCAGACTGATCGGTCTGTTGCGTCCCGGCCAGTCAATGTCGAGGCGCGCTTGGGGGTGCAGTACAGCCGCCAGTGTTGTCAGGGCCAGATTCGGTACGACGGAATGCTCGCCGCGTCGGATCGCCATTACAAACTCACGTGGGCGCTTGACCATGTCGCGGGCGGTAATCACCCCGTGGCGCAGGCGCTTGGACAATGGTCCGGTGATGTGGGGGCTCAAATCGGGTGCGCCGTCCTCGTGGTAGTTCCGGGCCGCAAGAATGACCGGCACGCCCGCGTCTTCGAGGCTTTCAATACCAGCCACGAGACGCGCGTCTCCCGGTTGTGGTGTGCGGAAGAAGTAGTCCCACACGACGGCCCTGGGACTGGCTGTGGCAAGCCGCTCCATGAGGCGTCCATGGACCGCCCGCCAGGTCGTTATATGGTCTGTCACGTTGTCGATTCGTTCACCGGTGGCGAAGTCCACGACGGCATCAACCGTGTCATCGAACACACCTACGACAACGATATCGACGTGTCCCCGACTTGGACCGGTCATCGCCGCCGACTTGTTGCTTTGCCCTTGATAGTGATGCCCGGTCACATGCCATCCGACATTGAGCAGCAACACGGCGAGTGAGAGTGTCATGCCTAGTGTCGCAACGAATGCGGCGGTGAACGCCCACCGCGACCGCGTGGCCGCACCCACCGCCAGTCGCTTCAAGCGATATGGAATCCAGAGCGGCTTCGTCTTGATTCGCCGACCGTCGCAGTGACGTTCGAGGTCATCGGCCAGCTTCGCGGCGGATTCGATTCGACGATCGGGTTCCCAGGCCAGACATCTCTCCAGGAGGGTTCTGAGGTTTCGCCCGCGCGGGATGGTGTCAAGGCGTGGCAGCCTTGGCAGCTTCCTCCGGATGCGTTCCAGGAGCGCCTCGTGAACGGGTTTGTCCGGTGTGGGTTCGATGTCGTAAGGATAGCCACCGTCGGTGACGATCTCGTAAAGCATCACACCGAGGGCCCAGATGTCGCTTCGTTCGTCGATTGGTCCGGCAACGCCGCCCCATGCCTGTTCGGGGGACATGTATTTTAGTGTCCCGATGACGTCACCCGCCCGGGTAATAGTACAACGTGCCCAACTGCTCCAGTCAGCCGTCTCCACGGCACAGATGCCAAAGTCGACGATGTGCGGTTGTCCGTCCGCGTCGATCAGGATGTTTCGCGGCTTTAAGTCGCGATGGATGACGCCTTGGGCGTGGGCGTCGGCGACCGCACGGCAGACGCGCTGGAACAGCTTGAGCTTCTCGTTCAAGTCGCCGACGGAGCAGGCCAGATATTCATCAAGGGTCTCGCCTTCCACGAAATCCATGACGTAATATAAGGCCTCACCGCTTACCCCGGAATCGATGCACTTCACAACCGACGGCGAGTCGATCCTTTTAAGAACGGCGATCTCACGTTCAAACCGGCTCCTCTCCATGTCACCGGGACAGGTGAGAACCTTCAACGCGACAATCCGCGGTTTGTCTTCAAGCCACCAGGCTTTGTATACGACACCGAAGCGACCGCGCCCGATCTCCTTGACGATCCGGCAGTTGGGAATCTGGGGTGCGAGCGGTTGCGCGCCGAGTTCCAGGTAGTGCTCGAGGCAAGCTCGGCAGTTGACGAGATGTTCGTCCAGCGCCGCGGCGTCCTTGGGCGCGGCATCGTTGTGTGCGTACTCCGCAAGCTCCGCCGGCTCCGGACAGCCAACGTGCGTTGACCTCGGATCGTCACAATGTATTAGCCGGGCATCTGTCACGCCGATAGCAGCAAGATCGCCCGCTTTTGTGGCCCAGAACAGTCGTTCTGCTTCGTCTGGTGCCATCCCTAGCGTAATCTTCACGCTGCCAAGCCTCTTGTTGATGACCTTGATGTCCCTGATTGCCAGAAGCTCGCCGATACTTCGCAGGAGTTTCTCTTGCTCCGCATCCGTGAAGGACTCAAATTCGCAGGGTAGTGTGAGTTCTATTTCCTGCAGCCCCGTAACAACCGCCACGCCGCCTCCACTCTCGACATCCGCGTCGTCAGTTTCCTTGTGCAGGGTCTTATAAAGCTGGTCGCGGGCGTACTTGACTTCGCCGATCGTCAGCCCCCTAGTCTGGCTAGTCCGAGAGTCATATTCATCGTGATGCCGTTGACACAGAAAGGCAAGATTGTCCTCGTCCGAGTTTGCCGGATCCCTGTCAAGATGCGCGATCTGCCCCTTCTGGATAGCGAGGTCGTCTTCGTAGAAAAAGCACAAGCAGCATCTGCGCCTGCACCTAGTCAGAACTCGTGTTACAGTGTCAGGTGGGATCGTCTTGCGCCGCCTCATGCTTGGACTCCTGGGTGACGACTTTGACCATGTAAGCTCGAGTATTCTGCGCCATGCTGGGGGCTGATGCAAGTGACGCCCCCAATGGGTTGGCGCTCAACCGACGCCATTCTCGTGGCAATCCTCCATCCGCAATCGGCAATATGCGTGTTTACTCTCCATAGACGAGCTTGCGGAACTCGGGGTCATTGTGGATTTTCTCGAAGTCGGGATCGATCTTGGAGCCTTCACGGTATTTGTCATCGAGCCGGATTGCTTCGCAAAGCCGAGATTTCTCGTTTATCGAACCTCAATCGGTCATCCTACGCGAACGACCTACTGGATTCAAGCGAGAACGGGATCTGTCGCCGTGAATCACGCCTATTTGCCCGCTCCATTGGGCCAATCCTGCCCCTGACGCCTCCAGGACAATGATTCCGACCCGTTTCCGCGCCACCGGCGAACCATATTCTTTGAAGGATTCTCTCCGGCAGTTTGGAGCGGCTTTAACATCTACGTGGCCATGTTCATACGTTATGGGTCGGCCCGGCCCGCACCGTTTACCCGGTTTAACCCAACGGGAAGTTACCGGCTGGTCCATCTCTGAAACGAGCCTGATGCACGGAGGGCGCCGAATCGTACAGTTGAAGTGTCGATCCAGAGGGCAAACCGTCCGTAAGGATGGGGCGCAAAGCGTTGAATCCGTCAACTCGGCGGATCGTCGCGCTGCACAACAGACCGGCAAAGTCTGTTGGAGGATTGCACACACGCGCAAGCCTAGCGACCCCCAAGCCAAACGGCGGTCGGCAATCCGGTAGACCTATTCCAATGAACGGGACGCACGTCCCTTGAAGATTTGAGGGGAAGAGCAATGAACCAATTTACAAGAGATGCGAAGCGCAAACGCCGCCGGGGTGCGGCAGCAGTAATGGTAGTAGTTACGGTCCCGGTGCTGATTGGAATGGCAGCGCTCACCGTGGACGTCGCGGTCATGTACAACACGCGTGCTGACTTGCAGCGTGCGGCGGACGCGGCTGCACTGGCCGGTGCATCGAGCCTGCTGAGCGACTCGATGCTGAAGATCCGTCTGGGTTCCGATGATGGGGCTGCAGTTGCAGAGGTCGCCGCCATAGCGAATGCCCGGGCCTCTGCTATCGCAGCCTTGAATCCATCGTTTGGCGCGGACACAACCGTTCTGGAGGCAACCGATTTCAGGGTGGGTTACCTTGACCTGAGCTCAGCAACGTCGCAGCTTGTCTTGAACCCAGCAGCTCCTGATCACCTGAACGCCATTGAGGTCACCGTTCGTCGCGCGGATGGCGGAGCCAACGGGGCGCTCGCGTTGTTCTTCGCTCCGATCTTCGGTACCACAGCGACCGACGTCACCGCTTCGGCCACCGCAGTGTTTGACAACCGGGTGGCTGGATACGACGTCTCGGGTGGATGGCTATTACCGTTCACTATCGATGAAGAGGAGTACGAGGATCAGTTGGCCACCGGTCCCGACAACTATGAGTATGACGAGGACACCGACACGGTCAGCTCGGGATCAGACGGAATTCTCGAGATCAAGCTGTATCCCATAGACTCCGGACCGGGCAACTTCGGGCTGTTGAACCTACCGGGTTCGTCTCCGCCCAGCGCCCCCGAGCTGCGCATCCAGATAGAGGAGGGAGTCGATCCAGATGATCTTGTGGAAAACTTCGGCAGCGAGGAGATCTTCTTCTTCGACTATGACGGCAACCCTCTCACATACACGCTGAGTGGTAATCCGGGACTGAAGGCCTCTCTCCAGTCGAACATCGAATCGCGCCTCGGGGAGGTCATAGGGTTCCTGTTGCATGACGCAGATGGCGTGACAGGCACCGGCAACAACCTCGAGTATCCGGTCGTCGCCCTGAGGTTCGGCCGTATCCTGGATGTCCGTCTCAACGGCGGGAACAAGTACATCTGGATTCAACCGGCTTCGTTTGAGGGTGGCGTGATCCTAAGAGGAAGTGGCGTTACCACACTGCGCGATACGGCCGGTCTGGTAGTCCTCGCCCGGTAATGGCTTGCCTGCCGGTATACTCCAAGCTTGAAGGTCGCGTGTTACCGGACACAATGGAGTGTACCATCGTCCCAAAGCGCACAGACCGGAGCAATTCTCAATTATCCCAGGCAGAATCTGCGCACGAGAGGAAATTAGATCGTAGAGTTTGCATGTAGATCCGGAGGGCAAACCATCCGCAAGGATGGGACGCAAAGCGTTGAGTCCGCCGTCGAGGTGGATTGTCGCGCTGCACAACGAGCGTAACATTCGTCGTTGGAGGGTCGAAGCGGTGGCACCACATATCTCATCTGGCACTACCTGACCTTCCCGGCGATTGTTTGGAAAGAGCGGTTCGCAGGTCGCAGAGGGAAGTGAGAAGCCATGTTCAACCAGAAGCACGTCAAGAAGCGCGGAAGGCGCCGCGCAGCTGTCGTTGTGGTGGTAGTTATCGGTCTTGTTGCGATGTTGGGATTCGCGGTCCTGACGGTCGACGTGGGCTACCTTTACAACGTCCGGAGTGACCTGCAACGTACGGTCGACGCCGCCGCATTGGCGGGGGCCAGCGCCCTGTCAATAAGCCCGAGCGAGGGCATAAACCGGGCAGTCGCATGCGCCGCTCTCAACAACGCCGGAGGGATACCCGTTGGGCTTGAGGGCGCTGACGTTCAGCTTGGATCGTGGGACTCCATCGGCCAGACGTTCACCCCACTAACCGGAGAGGCCATCCAGTTCGCCGACGCGTGCCGTGTGACGGCCAGCCTGAGCTCCGCCGAGGGCAATGCCGTTCCCCTGTTCTTCAGCGGGGTCTTCGGTAGATCAAGCACGGACATATCCGCGTCTGCGACGGCCCAGTTTGGCACCGCCCACACCTGGGACGTGATGATCGTGCAGGACAAGAGCGGATCGTTCACCGACGCGCTGGATCTGGCCAAGACCGCCGACCAGGCGTTGGTGCAGTGCCTCGCGGATCACACCGACAACGAGTCGCAGATCGGCTTCGTGACCTACACGGGTACGGCGAAGCTCAACGTGCCGCTACAATCCCTTGACATCGGGTACGACCAGATCATGTCGACGATCGACAATCTGGATCCATGCTGCTGGTGGTGGTGCGGCGGAAAGCTGGAATGCAAGACCGGAACGAACATTGCTGCGGGGCTCGACATCGCAACTGTCGAGTTGGTCAATTCGTCGGGGACCCCAGAAATGGGAACCGCGATTGTGATCGTCAGCGATGGCAAGCCGCAGGGGACGACCTGGACGACCTACACCGACGAGGAGCTTCGGGACATGGCCGTTGCTTCGGCGAACGCTGCGGCCGCCCAGGACATTTCCATCTTCACGATCTACTACGCAGGCTCATCGTCGACACCCGAGGAAGACGCCGAGTTTCTCGAGGGGCTGGTTCGGGGGAACGGTACCTTCCACCAGACCGACGACGCGGATGAACTGTCCAGCGTGATCTGGAAGATCTGTGCATCGCTCCCGCTGATGCTGGTCGAGTAGCTCACACCGGGTGCCCCTGGTGGCTCGCCCGCCAGTGCCAACCATGATAAGCAAGTGTACCACCGCTTCCGAGCGATGGTGTGCTTCGTAAAGTGACTGGCCATTGGCACTGCTTAAGAGCAGTGGCAGACGTCAGGAGCAGTCTTACACAACGTGGACATGCTATATGAGACGTAGAAGAGCGCTACGTGGTGTGGTGATAAACAGACCTATCCGTCAGGCCGCCGGCGAGGGCCTGTGACGGAAGGAGACCCTGGCACCGACGAGCAGCAACAATCCCAGAGCCAGCAGGCCCCAGGTCGATGCCGCGGGAATGTCGTCCGGGTCGCCGTTTCCGTTGCCATTTCCATCAGAGAAGAAGGTAAGACTGCCGACGGCCGAGCCCTCGGTCATTACGTCAAAGACCGAGAACTGGAAGCCCGTCAGATCGTCAATATCGAACGTGGTCGGCAGTGCGTCCGAGGATAGCGTGCCAACTGGTAGACCCGTCTGCCCGCCGAAGATGAAGGTCAGTTTACCCACGCCAACTTCGTAGAATTCCTGGCCTGGAACGGTCTCGTCATCAATGGCGATGATCGAGATGTCCGGCGTGTCAGTCATCGACGCCGTGCCGATTGTGATCTCGAAGCTCTGGATAGGATCGTAATAAATGCCCAACGTGGGGCTCGCCTCGCTATCCGGCGTTGTGGACTCGAACACAAAGCGGAAGGTGTACTGGTCGCCCGTCGCAATGGCGTTGAACGGTGGGCTGAACGCGCCGAGAGCGGCGTCGATCGTTCCCTGGAACGTGAACTCAACCGGTTCGGCCAGCGCGGGAGAGACAACGACGACACAAAACAGGAATCCCGCAGTTAGGGAATGCTTCTTGCACATGGTTCCATCCTCCTAGACGGGGTCGCCCCCGAGGCCCCGGGCGCCGACGTTCACGCCCCAGTGCGCCATACACCGGCCACGAAGATAGCCGGGTCACGCCAGCGAGTCAAGCAAAATACTGAGGAGGAATAAGCGGGTACGTGACATTACCAGTGGACATCGGAAAGTCTTAGCGGCCATGGCGCACGTCGCAATCCCGCGCAAGTGGGATGCTGACCCACGTCAAGGCGGGGGTGCGATACCACCATCCTCCCGGTAGGCGGCACGGGCGGAGCCGGGAGCATATGCCCGTCTCCGTCCGTGTCTGTTTGCCAAGGAGGCAAGTTATCCGGAGTGCTGTCCGGTCGGTCGGTTCTACTAGCCCATCTTCAATCCCGCTCCGTCTCCAGAGGGCAACACCCGCCGTACTGGTCAACCGGCACTCTTCCTGATCCGGACGCTGCCATTGTGTGTTATGACGTCGAGGGTTCCCTGACCGGTGCCTATTGTGCCGGTCAGTTTGCATTTCGAGTATCGTCCACTGCTCAAGGGAACGTCGCACTCGATGCTGCCGTTGTGTGTGCGTGCTGTCAGGCTGGTCGACGCGTCTTCACCGACCACGACTTCGACGCTTCCGTTGTGCGTCGTGATTGTCCCGCCGAGGACGGCGCACCGGCTCAGGTCGGCCGTGATCCGCCCGTTGTGTGTGATCAGCTTGACGTCATCGCCGTCGTACGTGGCCACGATCTTTCCGTTGTGGGTTTTGCCGTACAACTTCCCTTCTGCGGACGTAACATTCATTGGGCCGTTATGCGTCACGACCCGAACATCACCGGCAAGACCGTCAATCTCGACGCGACCGTTGTGCGTCTTGCCATCGAATCGGATGTCTCCGGGTGCCTTGATGTCGAAGGCAACGCTGGCTCCCCAGTTCGAGTGCTTGATCCCCTTCCACCGCCAACCGATGCGCTGGGTGCTGCCGCTCGTGGGCTCGACGTATACATCAAGCGCCTCAAATGCCGCTTCAGCGTCGGCCATCGTCCGCCCACCGGCCTTTTTTGTAACGATGACATAAGCCTCGCCAGCCTGCGCCCCCTGCCCGGCGAATGCAATCGATCCGTTGTGGGTACGCACCTCCAAAGCCTTTAGGTCAACGGTATCGATGGCGAGTTGCTCGGTGACAGGCTCAGTCCAAACGGTCGTCCCACAGCACGACCAGCCCCAACCGCCCACGCCGACCACAATGCAACCGGTACTTAGAAGCGGTACCAATCCAATCAAAAACAGGCTGCTGAATCTCATTTGCGTGCTCATGATCTTTTCCTTGAATGTGAATAAGGTCCCTTCCGCGGGCACCCACGCCCATGCCGCACTATCTCTACCCTAACGACTCTCATATTCGTGCAGCGTTAGTGATTATTCCAGCGATACCGGCCCGCTTCTCACATATTCTTACGTTTGTGACCGTAACCGCATTGTCCGTCCGCCACGATCCAAGGCGGATCATTTTCGTCGCGCTTTGAGCAGGACGAGGAAGACCGGGACGCCGACAACCGCCGTCACGACGCCGATCGGCAGGATTGCGCTGCCGAGTTGGCGATCAGTTACCCAACCTGCAAAACGCATGGTAAGCTGCGAAGCCCAATCGCAGATGATCAGAAACGCCCCGCCCGCTATGGCCGACGTGGGGAGCAGCAGACGATAATCCAAGCCCATGACCAGGGCGACCATGTGAGGCACGACCAGGCCGACGAACCCGATCGGACCGCACTTCGCCACCACGCCCGCCGTCGCCAGCGTACACACTAGCACGCAGATCCCTTGCAAGCGCATGACGTTGATGCCGCGGGTCGTCGCCAGCTCGTCACCCAGGCGGTATTGATTCAGCGCCCGGGCACTTGCGATCAGGACCACCCAGGCCGGCAACACAAACGGCAATAGTGTTGCCCCTTGTAGGGTCGTGATCGGGTCCAGCGAGCCCATCATCCAACGAACCATCGTGAACGTCGCCCGCTCGTTCGAGACGGCTGTTATGAGCATCATCATCGCGGAGCAGAACAACCCCATCGTCACGCCCGCCAGCAGCAGCTCATTCGACGTGAGCCTCCGCGAGCCGCGGGCAAGCAAAAACACGATCCCGACGACCGCTACACCGCCGACAAACGCGGACATTGACAGGCTCGAGATGCCCAGTACGGTCATCCCCCATCCCAGCCGGATCGCAATGAGCGCACCGAGCGATCCGCCGCTGGCGATCCCGAGCGTATAGGGCGTAGCCAGCGGATTTCTAAACAACACCTGGAAGGTCGCACCGCACAACGCCAGCGTGATCCCCACAGTGAGCGCCAGGAGCGTTCGTGGGAACCGCTGACCAAAACCGATCTGCCTTGCCGTTTCGACAAAGCCGGTCAACTCTTCGTCCGAGATTGTTCCATTACCGTCAATGTCAACGAGCGGACGGTCGACAAGTTCGTCGGCGCTGATGCTCAGACCAAGCCGCGCCCGCCAGGCATCCCACCAGCCGAATGACGCCGACTCGGTGCCGATACCGGGGCTGATCAGAACAAGCAGCACAAGCCCCATCGCGCAAGCACCAAGTCGCAGCACGTATCGGCGGCGTGTAAGGGGTGTTGTGGTCATCGTTACGGCGCCATTGCAACCGGCACAATCCAGCGGTGGTTTGGATCATCGGGCATCGCAAGTGTCGCAAGCTCGACACCATAGACCGGACCAAGCACTTCCGGCGTCAGAACCTTGCCCGGCGGCCCCGTTGCAACCGTGCGTCCTTCGTGCAAGAGCAAAACGTGTGAGCAGAACCGGGCTGCGAGGTTCACGTCATGGGTTACAACGACCACCGCAAGGCGATCGCAGTCAGCACGGTTGCGAAGGATTTCAAAAATCGCCAGTTGGTGTTGGATATCCAGCGACGCAGTCGGCTCGTCGAGCAGGACAAGCTCAGGCTCCTGGGCGAGCGCCGCGGCCACGTGAACTCGTTGTGCTTCGCCGCCGGACAACGTAGCCATCGGACGATCGGTGAAGCCAAGTGTCTCGGTGATCTTCATCGCGCGATCCGCGATCCGGTAATCCTCCACCGATTCAAACAGCCCAAGCGAGCGATGCGGGAACCGGCCCATCAGCACGACATCTTGCACAGCAAGATCAAGGTCGGAGGGTGGTTGCTGCGGAAGAAAGGCCAGACGCTTTGCGCGATCCCGACCGGACATGTCGGTCAGCGATCTACCGCTGAGTCTGATCACACCGCCATGCGGCCTGTACAATCCCACCATCAGACGCAATAGCGTGCTTTTCCCCGCGCCGTTGGGCCCGACGATCGCCCAACACTCGCCGCGCTCAATGGAGAGCGTGATCGGCCCGAGGAAGTCCGGCCGGGCGGCGAACCCGAACCGTACATCGTCGAGGCTTAGCATCGGATCCGATTCACCGGCCACTATCAGTCTCCGGTTGTAACAACCGTGACACCTTCTCGATGATCTCCACGTACCGCGGCGATGGGATCAAGCAGTGATCGTCGGTCACGAAGAAGATTCGTCCCTCGGCCACAGCCGGGATCGAACCGAGCTTTTGCCATTGATAAAGCATCTGTTGTTTCAGTGCCGGCGTCAGATTCACTTCCGGCATCAGCTCGATGATCACCTCCGGGCGGCGAGCGATGATCCCTTCGCCGCTGACTTGAGGATAGGCCATCTCCACGTCGCCGAACACATTCGTGCCACCCGAGATGTCGAGCATCTCGTCAAGGAAGGTTCCCTTCCCGGTCGTCAACAGGTTGGAGAGTCGATCCGGCTGACGTGAGATCGTCAGCAACACGCGCGGTCGCAACCGGTTCGCGGTCCGTTTTCTAATCGCATCCAGCCGCCCGCGAAACCGCTTGAGAAGCTTTTCCGCCTTGTCGACCCGTTCGAGCCGCTCTCCAAGCTCGACGATGCACGTTTCCACGTCGGCGAGGGTTTCGGTTCGGTCCTGATAAACGGCAATGTTGCGCTGACGACAAAGCTGCTCGACCGAATTGCTGCGTCCGCGAAGGACGACGAGGTCCGGCCGCAGTGCGATGATCTTCTCGATATCGGGATCGAACAATCCACCGACGCGCGGCCGCTTCTGCAAGTCCGGCGGGTAAACACAAAACTTGCTCACTCCGACGATTGCGTCACACGCACCTAGCTCGCAGATGATTTCAGCCGAGTTCGGCGCGATCGTGATGATGCGTTTTGGAACCGTGGTGACAACCCGTTGAGCAGGACTTGTACCCGCAGAGCGGTGTAGCGGCTGGCGTCCCCGCCAGCCGTAATCGACGTAGAACACCACTTTACCACCCACGGCCTGCGAGACGCAGGCCGCTACTGACTGCGGACCAGCGGCGGGCACAGCCCGCTCCCCTACGGCTAGGGGTAACACGATCGCCAGCGATAGCCCAACCGCCACAGGAACGAATGGGATCACCACGTTCCACCCTCCCGACGGCGGTGTGCCTTTACCGATAAGGCGTCCGAAGACCATATGAGGCATCGTAAACACCCGCCGCAACTGTGCAAATCCGACGGGCGCGACAGGTGTAGCGGCTGGCGTCCCCGCCAGCCGTA
>Ga0307432_1000223_pt1 | contig 48514 bp, 41 predicted proteins | sample SalMarWE160150MG_FD_202158 | JGI IMG/M metagenome (GOLD analysis project Ga0307432, IMG submission 202158) | Salt marsh sediment microbial communities from the Plum Island Ecosystem LTER, Massachusetts, United States - WE1603-150 | ecosystem: Environmental > Aquatic > Marine > Intertidal zone >...
GGTCCACGATCAAAGAGATTGACAGCAAACGGTTGAAGAGGAACCTACCGAGGGCCAAAGACTTGAGGGAACTGAGATACCTTGGAATCGATGAAGTGAGCGTCCGGCGTGGCCATCGCTATCTGTCCGTCATAGTGAATCTTCAAAGCGGAAGAGTGGTCTATGTAGGACAGGGGCGCAGGGTGGAGAGTGTAGCACCGTTCTTTCGCCGCTTGAAGCGTATTGGAGTTCGGCCCCGGGCAATAGCTATGGATATGTGGCCTCCCTTTGCCCGAGCTGTAAGGCTGTATTATCGGGGTCTCCCACTGGTTTACGATGCTTTTCATATCCTGGCTGACTATTCCAGGAAATTAAATGAGATCCGGGTCGAGGAATATAAAAAACTAGAAGGGCAAGCCCAGGGAAGAATCATTAAAGGTTCCCGCTACCTGCTGCTGCGAGGGCAGGAAAAACTGTCTCTATCCGCTCAGGAGAAGCTCTCGCAACTCCTGAACATAAACCGCCCCCTGTATATCGCCTATGTGCTTAAAGAGGATCTTCGAAGACTCTGGAAACTACCTACCAGAAGCCAGGCTGAGAGGTTCCTCAATGACTGGATCCATAAAGCTCTCAGCTCAGGGATAATACAGCTGGCCCGTTTCGCCAGAAAGATGCGCAGGCATATAGCTGGTATACTTAACTATTTCTACTTCCCCATCTCCACTGCCAAGGTCGAGGGAATTAATAACCACATCAAGGTTATCAAACGCAGGGCCTATGGATACCGTGACCTGGATTACTTTATGCTAAAAATATACAACCTGCATACTAAAAAGTACGGATTATCGTGATGAACCTCTTAATTAGACGTTTTGGCGGCCCAAAATCCTCAATTAAGGCCATATTTCTGGAAAAATAATGAGTGATCTCATTTGTTTAGAGTCAGCTGCGTAGGTCTGACTCTATTTAACTGATAATTTAAATTTAACCACTATTTAACCAATGACTCAAAAGGAGAGCCATTGTTATTGATTAGGTGTCGTATTTTCATCTATCTATTGTTTGAATTTTCTACTACGCCAATTTCCTCCGGCGTAAGGCCGTAAGTTTATAGACTAGAATACAAAACATTTCGATTGTCTATATGTCTCAAAAATTCTTCAATGGTTTTGGGCAGAATGAAAAGATTGTCTTTTTCTTTGACATATTTAATTTGTCTCTGGGAATCTTTAAATATGCTAGGCGCAACAAAATAGCACATTGAATTCTCGCTACTCCTACTAAACTCTTCCAAATGCCTAGCTATAGGCCAAACCTCCATAACTGTTTGCATTCTTCCTTCGGACATAGTTACTTCAATTAAAATTCCGTTAATATCCTCGTAGCACTCAATATCTCCCTTGTTTCCAACACCGCCAGCAGTTGAGGTCGGCAATCCTTCATCGTCATAAGGATAATTGGGCACAACTTTTATATCTGGGAATTTTGATTTAACTGCTAAAGCAACAAGAAACTCCAGTCTTATCGGACTCGAAAGATATTTTAAAATATCATCCTTGCTTAATCTTTTTTGTGATAGGTTAATCATTTCTTCTTTAATATTATCCCAAGAATAAATACCAATCCATTTAGCCAAGAACTTATCGCGCTCATCTTCACTTATTGGCTTACTTTCATATAAAATAAAATTCTCATCAATTTCCGCCATGTATGCAAAGTATTCTTTTTCTTTTTTGTATTTTTCGTATTTAGAATAATTTCTAAGGGCATAATCAACCTTTTTCTGGTCATTTTTGTTAATATCAATAAAACGACCACCGCCCCTTAAAGAAATTAACCCAGTTAGCCTCATTTTTCTTATAAACTCGTCGGGGTAATCAACCATGATCGATTTTGGATTGAATTTCTTAAATTTCCCTTCCATGATTTGATTAACACAAATATCAACAATTACTTCCCAGCTTGGATTATACCCATACTTTTTGCGTATCTTTTTGATTAACTGATATAATTTTCCCGAATCATTATTTTTCCAAAAAATAACCAATGGCAACTCTAATTTTGAAATGCCGTTTCCATTAAAATCTTTATCTTTATTTAATCTTGAAATCACTTCAAGCAAAAGTATCAACGGAACATTTTCATTTAACACTTTTCTAAACGGGCTGTTGCTTTGATATTTAACAAAAGCATTGAGGAATGCTTGTTGTTCAAATTCCGGATGCTCGTTATCAACAAGTTTTAGACCGACTTCCGAAAACTTAATTTTTTCTCCAATTTTGTAATAAATGAAGCCTAATTCTTTTGCTATCTTAAACCACGTATCAAACCTAGAAGGCCAGCCTTTATCAAAACCCGCTTCTTTATGATTTTGAGGGTTATCATTGAGAATTTTTATAACATCATTATTGGACAATGGTTCTTTAGCCTTTATTTTATTTTGCACCGATGCACTCAACTTTGTTGGCTTATATAATCCAATTCTTATTATTTCTCCGGCTATTTCTTTAGCTAAATTATTAGTAAGGGTTTGACCTCCATAATTTTTTAGAACTCCTAAAAACCACTTCAATCGTTCTGGACTTCTAAGTGTTGTTGTAAATAATAGAGGTTTGTATTCTGGTTTGCGCTTCTTCATAGTTCTAATAATTAGTAACCACAACCTCTTGGATTTTCTTTTTTTTGTTATCGTGGTAATTAATATAATTGCTTTTTATATTATGCACTTTGTATTTTTTTATCCAATTAATAAGCAAATCGTTTTTATTTCCGTGGTAATGAGTTACGTTTGATAACGCGAATTTAACACCTTTTTTATTTAAGTTATCAATCATACTTAACAAATCGGATTCAAATTTCTGATTCCAAAATTTAGTATATTCGCTTGCGGTTATTAGGTAAGGAGGATCTAAATAAACAAAATCATCTTTAAAATATTCTTTTTCGGAAACAAATTTCCCAAAATCTTTTGGAGTAAATGATATTTTTTTACCCCTCACAAAATCAAAATAGCTATTTAAGGCGTTGACAACATTTTTGTTAAAATCGACATTACCCACAGGAAGATTAAATTTACCTTCACTATTAAATCTCAGCATTCTATTAAAGCCGTAGATAAGCAAAACATACAAAATTAAGGGGTGTTTTTTTTTATTTTTATTGATTTTTCCTCTCAATTTTTCATAGCCCTCTTTATTGAATCTAGCAAAATAAGTTTTTTTCCATTTCTTCTTTAGCGAATCTGGAATAATATCTTCTTTATAAGACCTAGATAATTTATATTTGTATATTATCTTTTCAACACTTCTAAAAAACTCACTTGGATTATTTGAACTTTTAACTAAAAACTTATGTATATTGATAAGATTTTTATTTATATCATTTAAATGATATTTTCTTGCCTCAATATTTAGAAATACAGTACCGCCGCCAACAAAAGGCTCGTAAAAGTTATTTATTTCTTTAGGAAATAAATTTTTTATTTGCTTCATTATCTTGTATTTATCCCCGACATAAAACAACGGAGATCTTTTAATTTTGCTATTCATGGTTAAACCTTGGTTACAAACAAATATTCTTTGTGGTTATTGAAATTTGTGTTTCCTGCATTGAAGTGTCTATAGTCTTTTTCAAAAACTTTAGTTTTACCTTTCCTTTGTAAGATTTTTTCAATCTCTTGAAGCATAATTTTATTTCTTGATGAATTGCTTTTGGAATCGTATGTATTGTTATATGAAACAACCAAATACCGAGAATCAATATCTATTACAAGTTCCGCAAGCCTATTCTTTGCATTGCTTCTGCAATAATCACTCATATTTTCTGGATCTGGTTTTAATGCAACTCCATGTAATTTTGGTTTATCCCATTTAGTAAGTGTTTCAAGTACATGATAAAATCGATTATATTGTCTGGAGTTATAGGGCGGATCAATATAAACTACATCTGCCTTTATTTTTTTTACCAAAAGATTGGCATCTTCTCTGAAAATAGATACTTCCTCAACGCTAATAGGATCAATGGGCTTCATGAAAAAATCATCGTTTATATGCTCTTTTTTAAAGTATGCGTCGTAATGTCCAACGGTGTTAGCAATTTTGTCAACAGCATAAAGTAGCGACGCGATAAGCATATAATATTCTCGGTTCGTTAAATTGTTTTTATTTTCCTCAATATTTTCTCTGATAAAACCGATAATTTTTGATGAATTATGACCAAAATATTTACCGCCAAAATAGTCAGAAAAATAGTTGTCTTCTAAATCCTCGCAAGAAATATTGTTATAGTCTTTGATAATGTTATCTGTTTTATTTTTATCCCATACGCTATTGCCAAAAAAAGCCTGGTATATTGCATAATTAGAATAAAGAAAATCGTTTAGTATAATTTTTTTAAAGTGTTTTGCGGCTATGGCTGATACAACGCCAGTTCCCGCAAAAATATCAGCGAAAGAATTTCCTTCACACTCCTTGTTAACAATGGAAAAAATCCATTCAATCAACTTGTGTTTACTTCCGATATATCTGCGGTTGTGTAATTGAAAATGATTTTTTTTTATTTGCGGAATGTAAAAATAACTCTCTTTAATTTTTTCCGCACTTATCTCATAAGCCGGTCTTTCAGTTTCTAGTAAATCAAAAAGGGATTTTTGGACACCGTCAGAAACATAAAGTATTGTTTTACTGTCTGATGTTTGTATGTCTATAAAAATACTGTGTATATCGCTTTCGCTAACAATAATAAAGTCAATGACATTCACACCCATTATTTTTCCCGCTTCAAGAATTTTATTTATAACTTCTATGTCTTGCTTACTTGGGGTAACATCTCCCGAGGGGTGGTTGTGGAGCAAAACAATACTAGCCGCACGCAACTCAACAGCGGGCCCAAAAATCTCTCTTGGATGAATTATGTTTTTATCTAATATGCCTATTGAGATGACTTCCTTTTTTAATACGGAATTTCTTGCGTTGAGATAAAGACATACTAAATACTCTTTCTTTTTATCCCTAATTTCAGAAGTTAGAGAAACAGCATCTTGTGCAGATAAAACAATGTTATCTTTTGGCCCCAATTCTTCATAAAATCTTTTGACTAATGCCAGAGCAGAAACAATCTGTAGAGCTTTGGCTTTTCCAATTCCGGGGATTTCCAAAAGATCATCAACTGTTATATCTAAAAACTTATTTCCAAACTTTCTGATTATCTGTTCAGAAAGTTGTTTAACGTTCTTTCCTTTAATCCCACTACCAATCAAAATAGCCAAAAGCTCGCTTTTTGATAGCGCGTCTGACCCTTTTTCTAAAAACCTTTCACGAGGTCTATCAATTTTTGGAATGTCTTTTAGCTTCCCCATAGTTATTTAATTAAATCATCAACGCCAACTTCTAACGCTTTGGCGATTTTAGTTAATGCTTCTATTGTCGGTTTTTTGTTAACACCATTTTCTATTTTTACAATGGTATTAAGCGATAAGTCAGCAAGCCGAGCCACTTTTTCAAGAGAATATCCTTTTTTTAGTCCTTACCTTTTTTAGATTATCTGAAATTTTATTTAACATTTCTATAGTTATTGTTTAACATTATAGTATATAGATTATATCCCAAGCTTTCTTGTTTTTCTATTATAATGATAAATAATTATTCAAGAAAAGTAAAGATAAATCCTCGAGGGAGTCCCTTTTTGTTGCCCGCGCACGGGAATGGCGGGGCAATGACAACTAAAAATAATAATAGCCCGTCGCCTTCTGAAAAAATTTTGCAAGGGGACAATTAAAAAAAAGTTTATAAAATTTTTCTGTTTTGCTCGCATGAGCGAAGCAGAGTCGGGCGGAAACGCTCGGCGGAACATTCCTCAAATTCATTATGGTGGAGCTGAGGGGATTCGAACCCCCGACCTCTTGACTGCCAGTCAAGCACTCTCCCAACTGAGCTACAGCCCCACATCAGGGCTTTTCATATTACAAAAAGATGTAATTACAGTCAAGAACATAAATTGTCTACAGCATATATTCTATCTGAATTTTATTATACTGTTTTCAAATAAAAATTTAACACACATATTTAAAAGAGTATGTGTACTCGTTCAGATAGATTAGTGACACATTGGAGGCACGAAGCGTGGTAGAATAGGAGTTATTATGAGTAGATACGGATCAATTATTCCTGGGTCTAATTTTATAACCTCACTTTCGAGACAAAGTAAGATATCAAAAGATGCGAAGAAGCGATTACGTTGGTTTGATCATTACCGTAAATACGGCAATGCCAGAATGACCTGTCGCTATTTTGGTATTTCTGCCCAAACTTTCTATCGATGGAAGAGACGTTTTGACAAGTATGATTTAACGACATTGGAGGAGCTCTCATGGAGGCCTCATCGGGTAAGGAGGCCTCAGATATCTTCCCCTGTTGTAGGGAGGATTAAAGAGTTAAGAGAGCAATATCCGCGTTGGGGAAGGGATAAGCTGGCAGTACTTCTTCACAGAGAAGGCATAGAGATCTCTTCATCGACTGTAGGGAGAGTAATCAATCGGCTTAAGGCGAGAGGAGTTCTTCGAGAGCCTATTAATACTAGAATAGCCAAACTTGCCCGGAAGAGAAAGAGGAAGCCAAGATATGCCACCCGTATTCCTAAGGATTATAGAGTTGAAGCGCCTGGTGACTTAGTAGAGGTAGACACCCTGAGGGTGAAGCTTCTGCCTGATCTGGTACGTTATCAATTCAGTGCCAGAGATGTCATATCCCGATGTGATGGACTCAGAGCTTATTGCAGACAGAGTAGTTTTGCCGGTTCTTTGTTTCTGGAATATCTGGAGAGAAAATTTCCTTTTAAAATCAAGGCCATTCAGATAGACGGGGGTTCAGAGTTTAAAAAACACTTTGAGAAAGCCTGTCAAGAGAGAGGAATACTTCTTTTTCTTCTTCCTCCCAGTTCACCGAAACTGAATGGTCATGTAGAGAGAGCTAATCGAACACATAGGGAAGAATTTTATGAGGTTGAAGAAATAGAGCTTAAATTAGAGGATCACAATAAGCAGTTGGAGGAATGGGAATATGTTTATAATCACATCAGACCACATCAATCACTTGATTATTTAACTCCCTATGAATATTATCAACAATGGTTATTAAATCACAGAGACAATGTGTCACTAACGTACTGAACGAGTACAGTATGTTAACAATCAAAGCAAAACGTGTTAAAATGCTTTATATAAAAGGAATATATTATGAACAGACCTAAAAAGCAGGCAAAACCTTTAAAAAACCTTCTTTTCTGGATCGCGGCTGGAATTCTCATTATCATTCTCTGGAGCGTGGTTCAATCTCAAGGAAAAAATGAAACAGAAATCAATTTCAGCCAGTTCATGGACCAGGTCGAAAATGCTGAGATCGAAGAGGTAACAATAACAGGAACCCAGGTAAAAGGAAAATATAACAACGGAACCAAATTCAAAACAATATCTCCTACACAATATGACGAGCTCGTAAAAATCCTTCGCGAACACAATGTAAGCATAACCGTAAAAGATACTTCTCGCAGTCCCTGGTTTTCCTACCTTTTCACATGGTTTCCTATTATTCTACTAATCCTTTTCTGGGTGTTTTTCATGCGGCAGATGCAAGCGGGAGGAAACAAAGCTCTTTCTTTCGGCAAAAGTCGGGCTAAACTTTTTTCGGGCATACAAAAGAAAGTCACTTTTAAAGATGTAGCTGGAGTAAAAGAAGCTAAAGAGGAACTTCAGGAAATAATCGAATTCCTAAAAGACCCCAAAAAATTTCAGAAACTTGGAGGCCGCATTCCCAAAGGTGTCATCCTTGTAGGAGCCCCAGGAACAGGCAAAACTCTCCTTGCCCGTGCTGTTGCAGGTGAAGCAGGTGTGCCTTTCTTTTCAATCAGTGGGTCTGATTTTGTCGAAATGTTTGTTGGGGTGGGAGCTTCCAGAGTAAGAGACCTCTTTGACCAAGGAAAAAAGCAGGCTCCCTGCCTTATTTTTATCGATGAAATCGACGCTGTAGGAAGACAGCGTGGTGCCGGTCTCGGCGGCGGGCACGATGAAAGGGAACAAACTCTTAATCAACTACTTGTGGAGATGGACGGTTTTGATTCCAATGAAGGAGTCATCCTCATAGCAGCTACAAACAGGCCTGATATTTTAGATAGTGCACTGCTCAGGCCAGGAAGATTTGACCGCAGAGTCGTGGTTAACATGCCAGATAAAAAGGGAAGGGAAGCCATTTTAAGAGTACATGTAAAAAATATTCCCTTACATAAACATGTGGATTTAAAAGTATTGGCACGTTCCACACCAGGCTTTTCCGGAGCTGACCTTGCAAATCTTGTCAACGAAGCAGCGCTTCTTGGCGCACGTCATGGACAATCTAAAGTTACCATGAAGGACATGGAAAACTCCAAAGACAAGATCCTTATGGGAGTAGAAAGAAAAAGCATGATTATAAGCAATGAAGAGAAAAAGAGTACGGCATATCACGAAGCCGGCCATGCCCTTGTTGCTTCTCTAATCCCTCAAGCAGACCCTATCCACAAAGTCACTATTATTCCAAGAGGATTGGCTCTAGGTATAACCCAGCAATTACCCCTTGACGACCGCTATACTTATTCCAAAGAGTATCTTGAAGCTCAACTATCTGTGCTCATGGCAGGACGAGTTGCTGAAAATCTGTGCCTTAATATAACAACAACCGGTGCTGCTAATGACTTCGAAAAAGCCACTGAAATTGCTCGAAAAATGGTCTGCCAGTACGGCATGTCTGATTTGGGGACTCTATCATTCGGAGAAAGAGATGACCTTATTTTTCTAGGCAGAGATTTGACAACACATAGGAACTTCAGTGAAAAGACATCTGAACTAATTGATGAAGAAGTGAAAAAATTCGTAAATAATAATTTAACTAGGGCAAAAAAGCTTTTGGAACAAAATAAGAAAAAGTTGATAGCAATTGCAGAAGCTCTACTTGAAAAGGAAGTATTAACATCGGATGAAATAGAAAACATCATAAGCGGAAAAAAGCTGCCCAAACGGGAAAAAAGTACTCCAAAAGCAAAAACCAAGAATGAAAAAACCAAAAAGATTATAAAAAAAGCAAAACCTTTAAATAAAACAGTTTCAGTAAAAGAATAGAAGTGAGAAAAAAGTGCATTCTCCAGATTAAAGGCAGGAACTTTTTATTGGGCCAAAGAACCTGGATAATGGGCATTCTGAATGTCACCCCGGATTCATTTTCAGACGGGGGGCTATATCTCGACAAGAATAAAGCTGTAAAAAGAGGATTAGAACTTGCTGAAGAAGATGCAGACATCATTGACATCGGAGGAGAAAGTACACGCCCAGGCTCAAACTCCATTTCCACTAAGGAAGAGTTAAAACGGATTATTCCTGTTCTTTCTGATTTAAGAGAAAAAACCGATACCCTTATTTCTGTGGACACTACAAAATCGGAAGTAGCAAGAGCAGCATTAGATCACGGTGCTAACATAATAAATGATATCAGTGCACTCCGCTTCGATCCTCAGATGACTCCACTTGCAGTCAATAAAGATGTTCCTGTTGTTCTGATGCACATGAAAGGAACACCCAAAAACATGCAGACAAATCCCAACTATGAAGACCTTTTGGCTGAAGTAAAATCTTTTTTTAAAGAAAGACTTGAAACCGCCAAAACGCTGGGGATAAAAAGGGAAAAAATCATCATTGACCCCGGGATTGGATTTGGAAAAAGGCATAATGATAATCTTCTTTTGATCAAAAATCTCCGGGCATTAGAAGAATTTGAACGCCCTATTATGATTGGAATTTCTCGAAAATCCTTTATCGGAAAGATATTAAACCTTCCTGTACTGGAAAGAATCGATGGGACTATTGCTTCGGCCGTAATAAGTATTATTCACGGAGCCCATATCTTAAGAGTTCATGATGTTGCTCCTATAAAAAGAGCCGTCCTTGTCGCTGAAGCTATCATGGAGGAGAATCGTAATCCTGATTCCTCAATAAACAATATGGAGAAGAACTACAACTATGTTTGCTAACATCATTACTGCATTATCCAGTTTCACCCTTGGAGACTTGATAGATATTATCCTTGTAACTTTCATCGTATACTCTTTTTTTCGCTTAATAAAAGACACTAAAGCCTACCAGATGGCTATTGGCTTGGGAATAGTCGGTATTATGTTTATTATAACTCAATGGGGAAAACTGGTTGTTTCTCACTGGATAATTAAAATTTTTATACCTTATCTGATTATTGCCATCATTATTCTCTTTCAGGATGAGATAAGAAGATTTTTAACATCTATCGGGTCACGCTCTCTTAAAAAGCCTGTCTTGTTAAAATCATTCACAGAAAAATTACAGGATGTCTTTCTGGCTGTAGAAGTTCTCTCCTCAAAGAAAATAGGAGCTCTGATCGCAATCGAAAAGGAAATAATATTAAAGGGCTACGCAGACCGAGGCACAAAAATAGATGCTGTGCTTTCAAAAGACCTTTTAGTCAGCATATTTTTCCCTCATTCCCCACTTCATGACGGAGCTGTTATTATCAGAGGAAATAAAATCTTAGCTGCAGGCTGTCTTCTTCCCCTACCTGCTTACCATGAACTGGGAGAAGAGTTTTTAACAAGAACAAGGCACCTGGCTGCTATAGGCCTTTCCCAGGAAACAGATGCTGCTGTAATCGTTGTTTCCGAAGAAAACGGAAGTATTTGTCTTGCTGTAAAAGGTCATTTGAAAAGAAACCTTAACAAGGAAGAACTTAAGGAAAATTTACTCAACTATTTAAGATAAAAATGAAAAGAATAATAAGAAATATCTTTTTAAAAAATTGGGGGATTAAACTCTTCTCTTTTATTTTGGCTCTCATTCTCTGGCTTATTTTGATTCCGGAAGAAAGGGTTTTTTCTGAGAAAAATCTGACAGTTCCTCTGGAAATTCATAATATCCCTTCGATAATGGAGCTTGTAGAAAAGCCGCGCTCAACTGTGGACATAAAGATCAGAGCTTCCAACCGATTGATCAACGAGATTTCCTCAGCCAATGTCCATGCAGTATTAGATCTTAAGGACGCATTCGTGGGCCGAAATGACATTCCTTTGAAAAAAGAGATGATTAGCATTCCAGTAGGAGTTGAAGTTAACGACATCAATCCAAGCCAGGTCAAGCTGAGGCTTGAACGGACCAAAGAAATCATGCTTGATGTAGAAATAAACCTTATCGGAAAAATGCAGGAAGGCTTCACGCTAGAAAAAATTGAAGTTATTCCTGCCCAAGTTGCTGTTAAAGGCCCGGAAAGTAAGATAAATAAAAAATACAAGCTAAGAACAAGTCCAATTGACCTGTCTTTACTGACTCAGTCTTCAGAACTTGAGACAGATCTCATCCTTCCAAGTCCTGACCTGAAATTGTCATCCCCAGAATCAAAAGTCAAAGTAAGGATAATCATTCAAGGGCAAGAAAAAGAAAATCCTCAAGAAAAAAATAATAAAAAGTAAAGAGTTTCTACATCAGAAATATTACAGAAAAGACGGATATTTGTCTCTTTACTGAGAAAAAAGGAGGGAAAAGTGAGACTTGCAGTAAATGTGGACCATATTGCAACCTTAAGAGAAGCGAGGCGAAGTGATGAACCAGATCCTGTCTTTGCCGCGCTCCTCGCAGAACAGGCAGGAGCCGCAGGAATTGTCTGCCATATAAGAGGAGACGGACGCCACATCAAGCAAAGAGATTTGCAATTGCTTCGCAAAACCGTAAAAACCAAGCTCATCTTAGAAATGGCTGCTGCAGAGGATAGAAAAAAACTCGCCATAGAAATAAAACCCGATATTGTCTCTCTGGTTCCAGAACAACCAGGAGAACTAACTACCGAGGGAGGCCTTGATGTTATCTCTCAAGAAGAGCACCTGAAACCCTTCATCCAAGACCTGAAAAACGCAGGAATAAATGTCAGTATTTTTGTCGATCCTAATTTGATGCAAATAGACGCTTGCATTAGAGCTGGAGTCAATATGATTGAAATAAATACCGGTATATATTCAGACCTTAAGCCTGGCAAGGAGCGCACAAAAGCTCTCGATGAAATAATAATGGCAGCTAAATACGGGCACAAATCAGGCCTCAAAATACATGCCGGCCATGGACTCGATTATAGAAATATCGGACCTGTCGCTAAAATCCCTGAAATAATTGAGTTTAGCATCGGTTTCTCCATCATTGCTAAAGCTGCAATTGTAGGCATAGAAAAGGCCGTTAGAGAAATGATAAACATGATTGAAAAAAATTCCAGGCCTCCAACCAGCAAATAATTCAGTTATTCAAATTTGAAAGTAAAAGGAGAAAAAGAATGGACGTTCGGATAAATATTGACAGGTTGAAAACAGATATACTTGAACTTTCTAAAATTGGTCTTGACGCGAACGGAGGTGTCAGCCGCCCATCCTTCAGCAAAGCAGACCTCGAGGCTCGTGAATGGCTCAAGGACAGGATCAAAAGCGCTGGCCTTGTTGTACGCCAGGATGGTGCAGGTAATATCTTTGGCCGTATAGAAGGCCAGGGAAAAACAATTATGGCCGGTTCTCATATCGACACAGTAGTTAATGGAGGAAAGTTCGACGGTTCAATCGGAGTTCTCTCGGCCCTGGAATGTTTGAGAAGAATAAAAGAGGAAAGTATTCACCTATTAAAGCCAGTGGAAGCAGCTTCTTTCACAGACGAGGAAGGAAATCTTGTTGGTGACTTTCTTGGAAGCAGGGCTTTCATCGGCCTATTAAACCGGGAAACCCTGGAAAAAGGACAAACTCAATTTGGCCACCCTTTCGATGAAATTTTAAAAAACACAGAATTCACAATCACCAGCATTATGGAAGCACATAAACAAAGACCCGAGATAGAAGCTTTCCTGGAAATTCATATTGAACAGGGTTCTGTCCTGGAAACAGATGGCATTCCCATTGGAATCGTCGATTGCATCGCCGGGAAGAATTACTGGTTGTGTTCTTTTCTTGGGGAAGCAAGCCATGCAGGGACAACTCCATTTGAACTTCGCCATGATGCGTTTTTAGGCCTGGCAGACTTTGCTTTAAAGATTACACAATATGTAGCAACCACCCACTATGGAAGCCTGGCAACAATTGGAAAGATTCATATCCACCCAGGAGCTTTCAGCATTATCCCCGGCCAGGCAGACTTTTCCCTTGACTTCAGGAGCACATCAAAAGAGACCCTGCAGGATTTGGAGAAATCATTCCTATCTTTTGCTGAAAATATTGCCTTAACACGAGGGCTTAAATTTGGTTCAAAAATTGTGGATAAAACAGAACCCGTAAACATCTCCTCTCGAATTATCAATGTCTTAAAAGAAAAATGCCAGAATCTTCAATATCCGTACATGACCCTCCCAAGCGGTGCCGGCCATGACGCTCAGATCATCGCAGGTATCGCAGAATCAGGAATGATCTTCATCCCCTGTGAGGACGGAATCAGCCACTCCCCTAAAGAAAATATTCGATGGGAAGATTTAGAAAAGGGTGCTAATCTGCTTCTTCATGCAATCCTGCACCTTGCATCTGAATAATTCAGGAGGACGTGAATAATTCAGGATAAATCTTCAGGGCCTGGACGGAACCTCCGGTCAGCTTTTATGCGTGAATGTTTCTTTTTCTCCTCTAACATTTTCAGCTTGGCTCTTTTAGAACGCTTCCTTTTCTGCCGCCTGATTTTTTCAACCCTTTGCTGCTCTTCGCTTTCTTTCCCGAGCATTATTGCTTCAATTTTATCTACCAAGATCTTTCTTGCTATATACCTGTTTAAAGCTTGAAATCTTTCTCTCTGACATTTAACTTCAATTCTTGTGGGGATATGTTTTAAATAGACACACGTCGAGGTTTTATTAACATTCTGACCACCTTTCCCGCTTGAGCGGACAAATTTTTCAACGATATCTTTCTCGTAAATGCCCAGCCGTTCCATCTTATCAAGCAGGGCTTTTTCTTTTTTTTCACTTACATTATAAGTAATCATATCAACAAGTTAGGATCGTTATCTATGAAGTTCTAAGAGAGGACTACATATAATAGTTAAGATTGGGTTCCCTTTGATGCGACCAAAAATTTGCCGCAGTTCTCGCATACGTAAATATCATTGCTGCCTTCAATGGCTGAGCTCATTTGAGTTGATACATTAACATAGCAGCCCTGACAGACACCATCAATAACCTCAGCCACAGCAAATCCATATCTCTCCATGAGCCTGTCAAATCTGTCCAGGAGCGCCTCATCAAGTTCTTCCCGGATCAGGTCAGCCTGTTTTTTCAATTCTGCACGTTTCGTTTTTTTTGCTTTTTTCTTCTTAATCTCGATTTCCTGTAGTTTCCATAGTAAGCTTGCCCTGTGAATGATTTTATCCTCCATCCGAGGAAATTTCAGTTCGATTTCAGAGAAGATCCTAAATAGTTCTGACGAGGTTTTAGATTCAAAAACTCTCTCTCTAAACCTTGCTCTCATTAAAAACTTGGCAAGACCTGCAAAAAGATGGTTAAAAAGGCCTGGAATAGAAGGGTTCCACACAACTAGAATAATCAGATAAACTTTCTTTTTATCTGCTGAATCAAAATCTATGCCTTCTTTAGACCTTCCTATGGCAACTGCAATGTTTTGGCCTGTATTCATCCGAGCATGAGGAAGCGCCAGTCCATATCCTATAGCAGTCGATTCAAGCCGTTCTCTGTCAATAATCCGTGTCAATATAGGCTTTTTGTTCTCAATAAGATTATCCCTGACTAAAATATCCAGGAGTTCTTCCAGGGCTTGAACTCTATCTTTGGCTTTCAAGTTAAAAATAATATGGGAAGGCGATATGTAATCTGAAAAATAGGAACTTCTAAAAAGATTTTTATTCTCCATAGGTTTATATTTTAACATAAAATCCATAGTTCAAAAAGATAATTTATCTTAAAATCAAAAAAATATCGCTAGATTTCTAAAATATTTCATTCTTCATTTCTTTCAAACAATAAGCCTTGTCATTACTCCATTTAATTTTGTTAAATAAAAATTCTAATGTCAACAGTTGGGGACTGTTTCTGTTTATGATATTATAAAAAGATGAAAGAACTAAAAACTAAAGCAAAAAAATTTATCAATGAATTTAAAGGGGAAAATTATGCTTATGGTATTGGATGCCTGAGAAAAGTCGGCTCTATTACAAGGCCTCTGGGTCCAAAAGTTCTTTTTATAACCAGCCTCAATAAACGGGATCCTGAACATTACAACAATATTCTAAATTCCTTTACGGATTCCGGCCTGGAAATAACCGCACAGATCCCAAGTTCTCGACCTAATTCGCCCAAGGAAGACGTATTCAGGATGAAGGAAGCCATTCTTGCTGCAAAACCTGATTGTATTGTCACTGCTTCAGGAGGATCAGGAATCGATGCTGCAAAAGCAGCCATTGTTCTGGCATGTCTTGGAGACGATATCGAAAGATATTTTGGTGTCGGCAAAGTGAGCAAAAGACTGGAGACTCTTAAAGGAACCTTACTCCCTCATATTGCTGTCCAGACCGCCTCCGGCTCCTCTGCTCATCTGACAAAATACTCTAATATTACAGATTTCAAAACGCTCCAAAAAAAGCTTATTATCGATGAAGCTGTTGTCCCCTCGCGGTGTGTTTTTGACTACAGCCTTACAAAATCTATGTCCAGGGCTTTCACATGTGATGGTGCTTTTGACGGCTTTGCACACTGTCTTGAAGTCTATTATGGTGCAAACGATGAGTCTTTTAATAAAATAGAAGAAATCTCCCTTACAGGGATTGAACTTATAATTGCTTCTTTAGAAAAAGTCATAGACAAACCTTATGATATAGAAGCAAGAGAAGCTATCGGTCTCGGAACAGACCTCGGCGGATATGCCATCATGATCGGTGGAACAAACGGCGCCCACCTTACAAGCTTTTCCCTGGTAGATGTTCTCAGCCACGGAAGGGCGTGCGCTATATTAAATCCCTACTATACGGTCTTCTTTGCACCTGCCATCCAAAGGCAGCTCAAACAACTTGCCGGACTTTTTGCTAAATACGATCTGATGAAGAAAGATCCCTCGGTTCTTAAAGAAAAAGAATTGGGGCTTGCTGTAGCAGAAGGGATGATCGCTCTTGGCAGACGTGTAGGTTTCCCGGCAACACTCTCAGAAATCGAGGGAATCAGCAATGCTCACATCAAGAGAGCTCTTGAGGGCGCAAAAAATCCTCAGCTTGAGTCAAAACTTAAAAACATGCCGGTACCTCTAACAGCTCACATGGTAGACGAATACATGGGCCCCATTCTGGAAGCAGCCATGACCGGAGATTTCAGCCTTATAAAGACGTTCACGCATTGATACTATTCTGAGGTTAGTCATATTAAAAACTAGCTTAAATTATTCTGTCTTTTTGTATCCTTCCGGAAGATCATCACGATAGAAATATATTTTTTTAATTCACGAATGTCAGAGGCTGGAAATCGCGTGAAATTGGACTTAATTCGTGTAGAATCCAAAAATGAAATTCTTGTTAGATATGAAGTCATTCAACAATAAAATCTATTTCTGAGGTGGTGGTAAACCTATGTCCTGAAACTATTGTAGTTACAGTTATCGGGCCAGTAACTGCACTTTTAGGAACCTTTACTCGAATCTCGGTATCTCCCAAATATGCAGCAGGATCAACCTCTATTTGCCGTCCTGAAGTCGAAATAAAAGATACCAGAGTACCATTCCCACTCCTGTTAGGAACAAACTCAGTACCTCTGATTGTTATATAGCTTCCAATCGGGGCAGCTCCAGGAGAGATTCCTGTAACTGTAGGCTGACCGAATATAAGAACGGAAGCACCTCCAGAAGCATCTATACCATAGGTCGAAAGGGTTACCTTGCCGGATGTTGCCCCTTCGGGAACTTTTACAATTAATTCAAAGTACTTACCTCTACCAATTATCTCTTTAACTTCTCCACTAACTCCGTTAAAGTATACACTTATTACACCCACTTCAGGATTGGGAAGTTTGATTACCTTCAGAATTACAGAATCTCCAGAAGTAATCATAGAAGGGCTGAGACTCTCGATTTGAGGGCGACTCAAAAGCATTCCCTCTGGTGTAAGCTCAAAGTCCACTTTGTTTGACCAGAACCCTGGAGGAATTTTAACGCTGATTTTTGAATCACCAGGATGATTGATTCCTGATGGGATACGAACCTGCGCTCGGTTCCTTGTAGGTATTCCCACAACCTCCAAACTGGAACCTGTATTTGAGCTTGGAATACTGATGGTGCCTTGATTAACAAGATCCATATCATTCCCCTCAATTGTAATCACAGTCCCCTCTGGTCCTTTTAAAGGAGAGATGGAGTTTATTGTTGGACTGGCAAAGACCCTGAAATCTTCTTCGCTCGTAGCAACCCCTTCATCGGTGATGATCTCAATCTTACCTGTAGATGCATCCTCAGGAACAATGACCTCCAAAGTGTTTCCAGAGATTTTTTTTATTTCAGTCTCAACACCGTTAAATTTAACTCGAGGATTTCTTTCAAAGTCAACACTTGTCCCGCCGATCCAAACTTGTTTTCCTACATAACCATATTTAGGACTGAAACCTGTAATCCTTGGGAGGATCTGAAAAGATGTTTCACTGGTTGTGCTAAATTGTCTGCTTCCAACTATAGTATATACACTTAGAGGGCCGCTCTTGGCTTCATCTGGGACTTTTACCCGGATCTCATTTTCACTGATCCATGTCACTCCCACCTGTTTTTCGCCACTTACTATTCTATCTGTTGGAAAACCCACCAATGTACGTTCTTCTTCCGAAAAATTGGCAAAGTAGGTTCCCTTGATAGTTATTATTCTCTTAACCGATGCTGCTTGAGGAGAAATCTCAGTGATTGTAGGAGGACCAAAGATGATGATATTATCCTTACTCCGTCCGGTCACCCCATAACCGGAGACTAAAATTGGACCAGAGGTTGCTCCTTCAGGCACAACTACTGATAGGGTATATTCCCTCCAAGTCTTTTTCCCGGTATTATCAATAGTCCCTTCCACATCATTGAACTTTACACTCAGAGAAACAGGATGTTCTGGATCCTTAAGATCTTTTCCTGTGCTAATTTCCAGTAGGATTTTTTGCCCCCATGCAGCCCGTTTAGGGAAACTCTTCACCAAAATAGATGAAGGCGCAATCGTAATCTCCTTTTCCATTATATTATTTTGGAAGTTTTTATCTTTAAGTTGCTCATGTTCGTCAACGATACCACGAATAAGGTAATTACCTGAAGGTAAAGAGTTATTGGCATCTTTTTGAAAAGTATAGGTTTGGGTCTTTCCTGGTTTTATATTTATCATACCTGTATGGGGAAACTGAAATTGCCTCCAATCGCTATCTCTTGGTCCTTTGTACCAGAGCCCAACTCTTATGGATATCGGCGAAACATCAGGAATTAACTTTTCTGGAAAGGCATCACCAGAATTTCTTACAATCATGGAGAAAGATTGTCTTTCTCCCTCGGATAATGGATCTTGGTAACTGATACTCTCTATCTCTAAATCTGCCATTGTAGTATAAGTATAAACAGTAATTTTAAGCTCTGAACCTTGAGGCATTTGTGTGTCAGCTTCTGGGGACTGTGATACTACCCTGCCTTCCTGTCCTTGATACTCTTTTTTATAAGATTCATGGAATTCCACTTTGGGTAGATAACCACTCTTTTCAATCAGCTCTTCAGCCCTTTTCTGGAATTTGCCAACAACACTCGGTATTAAAGTCGAAGGATTATAAACTGTAATAGTAATACTTGAACCTTGATATCTTTCTGTTCCAGCTTCTGGTCTCTGTAATACTACCTTGCCTTCCTGTCCTTGATACTGTGTTACATAATTAGTCTGGAATTCCACCTCGGGCTGATAACCAGCCTGTTTAATGATTTCTTCAGCTTCTCTCTGTAATTTACCGACTACATTTGGAATTGAAGGGGGATTATAAACTGTAATGTTAACCTCTGAACCTTTAGGCTTTTGTTTTCTTGCCTCTGGGAACTGGAGTACAATTCTACCTTCTTGTCCTTTATACTCCTCTTTATAAGAAGAATAAAATTTCATTTTAGGTAGAAAACCGCTCTTTTCAATAAGCTCTTCCGCCTCTTTTTGGGGTTTGCCGACAACGTTCGGTATAAAAGGTAGTAGCGTAAATGTTTGGGGTTTTATAACGTATATATCTGTATTTGTATATTTCACACCATTAACTTCTTCGGCTGCCTTTTTTAAATGTGAAGTCACTTTTGCTTCATCCTGTATACCCTTAATCCGCCCGGACATAGTGACCGTATCCCTATAAGCTAAAATACTAATAGCGTTATTTTTTGAAATATTTGAACGAATTGATTTTTCATCTAACAAATTTTTCTCAATTATCTTTTGAATGAGATGCTCTTTTACCTCATAAGCTAGTTTAATATCCTTACGTTTAGTTGCAGGGCTAATCTTTATTATTTTAGAAAGGAGATTATATTTCTGCTTTTTATCAATCTCGCTCTCTTCTATAAGTTCTCCCCCTCCTCCTATTTTAATCACACGAGCACTGACATTGGAAACCTGTACCTGTCCCATTCGACCAGTGAACCTTACTGCTATGGTTCCAGGGAGAGGTTGGTTATAAATGAAGCGAATGGACTTCTTTACTCCCTTCAGCATAGGAGTATGTCCTATAACATGTCCATTGTAGAGCCAATCTGCCTCTAAATTGGAACGAATCATATTATACCTGACTGTTACTTCTTTTATAGTCCCTTTTTCCATAGAGCTTAGGGCTAATACTTTACTGACATCTAACACAGTGCCGCTACGGTAAAATCTTAAATGGTCTTGCTCTATGTCTTTTGCTTGTGCTTCACATATAGCTGGTATTATAAACAATCCCAGCAACGAAAAAATTAAAATCCTATGGAGAAAACGTCCAAAAACCTTTTGATAATACATCTGCCCATCCTCCTGAATATTTTGTCTTAAAATAAAGAATTTATAGTTAATATATTATTAAAAAAAATGACTGTCAACAAGAAGTCCTCAAGAAATTGAGAATTCCTTATTGACAGGAAATGTTTGTCTCTCCATAATCATGCTTTAGTTTTTCAAGTTTATATTTTCCATAATCTGGATAAAGTTTCGACACTATTTTTGATATTTTTTCTCGGTCAATTATACTTGAAAAGTCAGATAAGTATTTAGGGAAATCCCGCTTGCCTGACCAAACAAGCAAATTATAAAGAAACATGCTATAGCAAGAGAGCCAAAGAGATAAGATGAGCTGAGTATCTTTCATGACTCGCTTTCTCTATTCATACCTCATAGATTCCACTGGATTTTTAGTTGCTGCCCTTAATGCTTGAAATCCTACCGTCAGCAACGCAAGCACACAGACAAACATGCTTGTCGCCAGAAATATCCAAATACTCAGACTAATTCTGCTTGTTAAAAACTGAAGCATTTTATTTAAAGCCAGATAAGCAATCGGGCACGCAATTAGATTGGCTATAACAAGTAATTTGAAATATTCTTTAGAAAGAAGCTGTATGATCTTTTTTACTGAGGCTCCCAGTACCTTACGGATACCGATTTCCTTGGTTCTCTGCTCGGTCATGAAAGAAGATAACCCGAATAGCCCAAGGCAGGATATAAATATTGAAAGAATTGTGAGGGAGGTAATTATTTGAATTACTGTTAGAAAGGCCTTCCCCTCTTTGTCGATATACTCGTCCAGGAAATTAAATTCAAACGGATAATCGAGATTATATTTATTAAATATTCCTCCTAAATCACGGACAGTGTTGGAAATTACACGTCCTGAATCATCCTGCCCTGATTTTATGGGATCGGGATTTTTCACTCTGATTTTAACAAACATAAATTTGTTTACCGGATTCAAACGCATGACCAGAGCTTCAGACCCTCCTAAGGCAAGTGGAAAGGAATGAAAATCTTTAACAACACCGATAATTGTGTAATATTTACCTAAAAACCATAAACGTTTCCCAATCGGAGATTCAAACTCTAGGGTTTTAATGGCTTTATCATTAACAACTACTGACTGTGTCCCATCAGTTGGAAATTCTTTGGAAAAAAACCTGCCTTGAATCATTTCCATATTAAATAGCTTTATATAGTCATAGCCAACCTTCGTATGCCAGACAATGATACTTCTATCATTTTCTCGGGTTCCCCAATCCAATTCACCATCATTGATTAAAAATGGCATATGAGAAGAAGTTGTTACTTGTGTAACATTGGGATTGTGTAACAACTCATTCTTTATAGATTCATATTTATTCCAGATATCTCCTTTCACAGGAATATAAATTATATTTTCCCGTTTGAATCCCAAATCCCCTCTCTTTATGTGATTCATCTGCATAATTAAAACAGTTGATCCAACTATGAAGAAAATGGCAAATGAAAACTGGACTACAACAAGTACTTTCCTTAATCTTCCTCCTTTTTCCCCTCCTTTCAGGCTTTCTTTTAAGACTTTTACAGGCTGAAAAGAAGACAGAAAGAATGCCGGATAAGTGCCGGCTACTATGCCCGTAAAAAGGATTATCCCCAGGGAACCAAATATAAATTGAATATCTATATAATTGGTTGTTACATGCTTTCCTGTAAGAAGACTAAAGGCAGGTAAAAAGCACTCTATAAGAACAATTGCAATGAAAAATGAAATAACTGTTAAAAGAATTGCTTCACCAATAAACTGTTTAACAAGCTGAATCCGAGAGGCGCCAATTACTTTTCTTATACCGACTTCTTTGGCACGATGCACTGAACGGGCAGTAGAAAGATTCATAAAATTAATACATGCCGTAATTATAATTATAAATGCAAGAAATGAAAAAATAGTCAACAATCCATAACCAATTCCATCATGCTCTTCTAAATGAACCTTAACAAAGGGCATGAGAGAGAGTTCGGCTTTATATTCAACAACATCATCCAGATAATGAGATATTTTTCGGCTGACTTCCTGATAGGGCGTGTCTCTAGGAAGCATAACATATGTAAAAAATGAATTATTCCCATATGACTCAATATTTTCTCCCATTTCCCTTTGAATTATGAAAGGGAGCAGAAATTGAAATCTCCGGTGTGAATTAAAAGGGATATCTTTTATTACCCCTGTGACCACAAGATCGAACCGATTCCTAATCCTAATGACTCTACCTAAAGGCTCTTCATTACCGAAGATTTTCTCCGCTATTGTCTTGGTTAAAAAGATAGAATGTGGCTCACCAAGCGCTGTCTTGGGATTCCCTTTTATAAATGGAAAGCTAAATATCTCAAAAATTGAAGGATCAGCATACATACCTTCCGTCTCAAGAAAAGGCTTCACATTGTTGTCCTCACCTAAAGGAATGAATTTCAGAAGCACTTCTCCGATCTTTCCCATCCTTGATGTATTGATGATTTCAGGAAATTTTTTCTGAAGTCCCCGAGCGAGAGGACCGGGGGTGCCCTCAGAAGTATGAGTACCTTTTTCAAGAAGATAGGTTTGAAATACCTGGCATATCTGGTCTGCTTTTTCGTGATATCGGTCATAACTCAATTCATACTGCACCCACAGAAAAATCAGCATGGCACAGGTCATCCCTATGGCCAAGCCAATTATATTAATGAATTAATAAGCTTTGTGACGTTTTAGATTTCTTAATGCAATTTTTAGATAATTTTTTAGCATGACACTTTCTTCTCTACTTATCTATACTCATGAGCAATAAACATGCCAATACTATCCATTAGAGGAATCAGCGCAAGATGTTAATAAAAAAGTGCCCGCTAGTGGAACACTTTGTGTGCGCTAACGAACAATACTTGCTTTTTAAGAACTGTTTAACAGAAGATGTTGACGGAACCTGGAGGGATTTAAGCGGCTTGTAGCCCGGTTATATCTTTTCTTTTTCCCGTTGGATCTTTCGTCTTAACCTCTCCAGCCTGTGAGCAAAGTCTTTCTCATAATAAGAAGATATCCCCAGGGAGAGACCAAAGCCTTCTTCTATTCGTTTCTTCTCAAGACTACTTGATTCTTTCTCTTTTATTGGGCTTCCAATAATTGCAGTAATGTTTTTCATAGTAACTCATGAAACGCTAAGAAACTTTACAGTTGTTTTTTTACAACCGTTCCCATCTTCTTTCCACTATGTCTTTTTTGGACATTTCAACGAGTTCATTAATTACATCTTTCTCTAACAGTTCATTCATAGAAACCTTTTTAGATACCTTAATTTGATGTCTGAATCCATTAGCAGGATAATCATTGTAGAAAGCAACAACATTTATTAATATGTCACTGTAATAAACTCTTATTTCATACTCCTTCTCTTCAAAGGAAAATTGAATTGTTTTAAATAATATCATTCTTGCTTCCTTAAATATTGAAAATCATTAGCTTAATGCTTTACCTTAAAATCTAAATTCATCAGGTTCTGATTCTTCAAAACTCTCTCTACAAGATTTTAGAGCTCTTTCAATTGCATTCCAAATTTTCTTAAGTTGCTCCTCATACCAGTTATACATTCTCTTATTCGAGCATTGTGATAAACTTCTTAAGCTATCTAGAACCCGCTGGACACGTTTTTCGGCAATCCGCTTAAATCGTTCTTCTTTTGTTTCGCCTTTCATAAGTACCTCCATGATTATTTTAATAGCTTTATTTATTAAATAATGTATTGTTAATTAAGCACTATTATATCTATATTGTACTATTATAAATCTACTTGTCAAGCATTATTTTATTATTAATGATTGACTTTATATAAATATTACTTATTCTATATTTCCCAAATGGGCATAAATCAATATAGAAGCAGGTATAAGGCGAACTTCTCCCCATGTGCTTATTCCGATGGAATCAACAATGCTTAAATTATTCTGTCTTTTTGTATCCTTCCGGCAGGTTATAAATACCTTTTGGGGCTTTTCTATCTTTGGCCTCGATCAGTTCTTCTGTTCTCTTCATTTCTGATCCCATGACTGATGAAGTTGATGAGGACAACACGGTTATGCCTTTAACTTTTTTCATCTCTTCAAACACTTCTTTAAATCCGGGTTGTCCGCCCATCATTGCTGAACCGAGTGTTCTGTAAAACTCATAATTTATTTTAATATCTTCTGTCGTCCATATCTCTGAGGTGGTAGTTGCCATCATTATTGTCATTTTCATTATGTACTTACTGCAGTTCCAGCCTTTTATCTTTTTCTTTTCGCCCGTATCAGTAATTTCAATTTTTGGCTTCATCATTGAAGAGAAGCCCTTCATGAATTTCTTTGCCTGGGCTTTTTCTTCATCAGATGCATCTATCCCTTCAATACCCTGTGATATTATGTCGCCAATTTCTCCAACAGGTATTTCTGCATAAGTCATCTTGGCATGGTCTATCATATACATTACATTCTTATCCAGCCTGATTATGGTCGATCTTTCTTCGCCTTGGTCAATCCGTGCCTTATCATCTGCCATCCACATAATAGTTATTTCATCTTTTGCCGGCTCACTCTTTCCCATGATCGTATAAGCATCTGCATGGCTTTTCTGCTTAATATAAACATCTGCCTGGAGCACAAGAGGAAGGGCAACACACGTCAAAATAAAAAATAAACTTAATCCCTTAAGAACGTCTTTCAATTTCATGATTAAACCTCCTGTTAAAAATATATTCTATTTATCAATGTTCTGTCAATTTTCGCCAGATCTTACATGACAGATTCTTTTCAGAAATATACACATACAATTTTTCATTACTGTATCTACCTGATAATTTCTACCGCCTTTATATAATATACAAATATGGAGTATTTTATTCAATAAATACCTAGGATATCAAGACTTTATATTACTAAGGACATGAGCAGCTTGATATCAGGAATATATCCAGCTCGTAGGGCAGCCCGAGTTAATCCAATTCAGTCCCTCTGACACGATTAAAAAAGCAAAAACCCATTTACGTATGGGGACTGGATACCAAAGTTCTTGTTAAATTTCAAAGAGGGCATCTCTGGCGTGTTGATTTAGAAACAGAAGATTGGAAGAAAATAGATTAGTCATTCATCTTTCCCCTCCGTCAAAGCCAGAAAAAGTCATCGTTACACATTCTTATTTTACAAAACAGGTTCTTCGGCTGCTGAAACAACTCAACTGCAAAATCACTGTGGGGGATGATATTCAATCAAAAAGCAAAGATGGATTTTTGATTTCCTGATACCACAAAGTTTGTGACGAACTGGAGGTGCATCATATCATCATTTTACATATAAATGTATCAACTGATCCTGGTTTTCAGATAATAAAGTAAATACAATATGTTACCGATATTCATTTAAAAATTCCCTGATATTATAATGATTAATTCCTTTATACTGTTTTCCGGTCATCTCGTCCATTGAAACGACAATCTTAGGGAAGTTGTCTTTAATCTCTAACAAATTACCAAATTCTCTTTCCCAAGTATTTTCATCGGGAATAAGGTAAGCCACCTGAACATATAATTTTTCACCGTTTTTTTTGCCAATGAAATCAATTTCCTTACTTCCTACTTTTCCCACCGTAACGTCATATCCTGAGACAATTAAATGTGAGAGAACTAAATTTTCCAGCACCTTATTAATATCCCGTTGCTGATAGCTGATAATGACATGTCGCAAACCCAGGTCTTCAAAGTAATATTTCTCGCCAATCTCAAATATTTTTCTGCCTGATATCTCTGAACGCTGTATTTTGAAAATGAAATATGCTGAAACAAGGTAATTAAGATAATTCAACACAATATTAGGCGAGATGTTGATTTTTTGGGATTTCAAGAAATCACTGATTCGTTTCGCCGATAGAAGGCTGCCAGTGTTATAGGCCAGAAATTTGACCAAATTCTCTAAAAAAGAAACATTGCGAACCTGGTACCTTGAGACGACATCCTTCAGCAGAATGGTACTAGATACATTTCGTAAATAATCATAAACGACACTATCCTCTAAACTTAAATGAATCAGGTATGGAAGCCCGCCATATTTTATGTACGTAAATAAATTGTCCTGGGTATTTTTCAGCTTATGAAATTTCAAGAATTCAGGATAAGAAAGACTCAAAAGTTTTAATTCAATATACCTGCCGCTAAGAAAAGTTGCCAGATCCCCTGAAAGCAGGTTAGCATTGCTTCCAGTACAATAGATATCGTATCTATCTTCTGCTTGGAAGCTTCTCAATGCCTTTTCAAATTGAATAATGTCTTGAATTTCATCGACAAAAATGTAATTTTTTGAATTTGATAATTTTTGTATTTGGACATAGCTAATCAAATCATGATAATTTCTGATATGATCAAATTCATAAAGTTCTTTATTGATATAAATAATTTTTGCGTCGGGGTTTTTTTCTTTCAATTGATCTATTATTTGGTATAAAAAGTAACTTTTTCCAACTCGTCGCTGTCCAGTGATGACTTTTATTACATTTTTATCAATAAATGGAATAATTTTATTGAGGTAATGCGGACGTTTTATGTATTTTTTCATCTTTATTCTTCTCTTTATACTTAAATGTTTGTTTTATTATTTGTTAATTTTTAAATATACATAAAACATTTTATTAATGCAAGCAATCTTATAAGTATACTTAAAATATATTGTATTTCATTACTGTATCACCCTGATAATTTCTACCGCCTTTATATAATATACAAATATGGAGTATTTTATTCAATAAATACCTGGGATATCAAGATTTTATATTTCTAAGGACATGAGCAGCTTGATATCAGGAATATATCCAACTCACAGGGCAGCCCGTATTAATCCAATTCAGGCCCTCCGACACGATTAAAAAAGCAAAAACCCATTCATATATGGGGACTGGATAACAAAGTTCTTGTTAAATTTCAAAGAGGGCATCTCTGGCGTGTAGATTTAGAAACAGAAGATTGGAAGAAAACAGATTAGTCATTTTACCCACTTGTTGATATAATTCTAATTGCTTAAAGGCATCAGCAGTTTTTTAAATAATTCAATGGTAATATGGAAAAGCCTAAGGTATCTATCGTAAAGGTTGCAGACTACGGAAGCGAAAAACTTTACGAAAGCATAAAGAAAGGCCTCGCTTATCTCGGTGGCCTGGAAACTATTATAAGGCCCGGAAGCAAAGTCTTCGTGAAAATCAACCATCTTTCTCCTCCTTCACCACCAGAAAAAGTCATCGTTACGCATCCTTATTTTACAAAACAGGTTCTCCGGCTGCTGAAACAACTCAACTGCAAAATCACTGTGGGTGATGATATTCAATCAAAAAGCAAAGATGGCTTTTTGATTTCAGGATACCGCAAAGTTTGTGATGAACTGGGAGTTCACCTTGTTAACCTGAAAGAATCAGGATTTAAAGAAGTCACATGCCGCGGTCAAGTTCTGAAAAAAGTCTATATTTCACCTGTGGTGCTCGAATCAGATTTTATTGTTAACCTTCCTAAGCTAAAGACTCACTCTCTTACTGTGTTCACAGGATCAATAAAAAACATGTTCGGCATAATCCCTCTTGGACTTCGCATACATTATCACCGCCAGTATTTCCAAAATGATATCTTCAGTCAGATGCTTGTGGATATATATTCTTCTGCCATTCCCCATTTAACAATCATGGATGGTATAAAAGCAATGGAAGGAGAAGGGCCATCGGCAGGAAAACCAAGAGACGTAGGAGTTATTCTCGCAAGCCGGGACGGAGTAGCAGTAGATGCCGTAGCTTCAAAAATAATCGGCTTTAACACCATGGATATCTACACAACACGAAATGCTCACGAGCGAGGTCTTGGAATCGGAAAGATTGAAGAGATTGAAATCCTGGGTGAAAAAATCAGTAATGTTGAGGTCAAAGATTTTAGACATTCAGCCATTGCCATTGGTTTTCTTCAGAGAAAGATCCCTCAATTTCTTTATGCGTGTATTCAAAATCAAATTACTCTCACACCTGAAGTACGTAAGGATAAATGCACAGGCTGTATGGAGTGCATAAAAATCTGCCCTACTGGAGCGGCAAAACTCACAGGGAAAGTTGCATGGATAGACAAGAGCATCTGTATACACTGCATGTGCTGCCATGAGGTCTGCCGATATCAGGCTATAAAGCTTAATCAAAAACCAATAGGAATGATTCTGAACATAGCAAGAACAACATACCAGAAAGTGAAAGTTTTCTTCACCTGATCAGCACTGAATTACTTATAAAATGAATTTAAGATTGTTCAACCAAAAATCCCTAATATAAACAAGTTGTCCTAAGAAGAAAAATACACTATAATTGCTATCTTCTTAATAAGCTAATTCAGCTAACTATACATTTAAGCATAGTCATTCAAGCTTATCTTTAAAAGGAGCTTTATGGATGAGAAAATTGATTTGGCTTTTAATTCCATTTGTTCTGTTATTCTCCCTATGCAGTAAAGGGGAAAAAGCAGCCACCACAGGCACTGATTATACTAAGGCCCCGGATTTTACTCTCAAAGATCTCGCTGGAAATACAATGTCGCTCTCTGACTTCAGAGGCAAAGTGCTCTTTATAAATTACTGGGCAACCTGGTGCCCTCCCTGCCGTACCGAAATACCAGGCTTTATAGAAATGTACGGCCAGTACAAAGATAAGGGAATGGAGGTCATTGGGATTTCTCTGGACAGATTGAACCCGAATGAAATAATGGAATTTAAAGAAGAATTCAAAATAAACTATCCCATTGCAATGGCCACACAAGAAATCATAAATGACTACAGCCCCGGCAATGCTATTCCCGCAACCATAATCATTGACAAAAAAGGAAGAATAAGACACAAGCATATTGGCTATTTAGAAAAAACAATACTTGAAAACTATTTCCTTAAACTTATTGAGGAAAAGCAGCCTTAATCTTTCACCGGATATTTCTCTTCAATCTCAGCTTATTTGTTATAAGACTTTCGGCTTTAGAATATAATAATGTCACAGAAAAGAGAAAAAGTACGATATCCTCAACCATAAGCTTAAAATCTGCCTTACGGCTGAAATTCCCGAAACAGCCGCAGTCAACACTTATGCCCCGGGCAATCGTCACAACAATTAAGATTATAAATCCGAAGAGAAGTACAGAGATTATGAAAGCGCTTGCACGGCGGAAAACTCCAATTATTAGAAATGCACCACTGATCATTTCAATCCATGGAAGAATTACAGCCAGAAGGAACGCTATCTGCATGGGAAAGACCCTGTAATTCATTATACTCTGTGCAAACTCCAGAGGAGCTTCTATTTTTAAATACCCTGCCCATATGAACAAGCCTCCAACAGACGCACTTAAAACAAAAATCAAGTATTTATTCCGGGTACTTAGCTTACTTTCATAATCCTCACCTTTAAGGTTTTATGTTAGCACTTATTCTGAATTTAAAGCAAACAGCATCAGGAAAGCAAAGTGAACTATTCAAAAAATCAACAGCAAAAAGATATCTCCATAAGAATGCAGGTTGGTTAGTTATCAACGACTGGTCACCGTCTTGTCAATTTAATTCCAAACACTACAATTCCAACCAGGAGTCCGATTAGAAGTAGAACCAAGAGAGTTATTCCCAGAATATTCGTTTTGGCACTGATGTGAACCCGAACAATTTTGTCCTCTGATTCTACTCTCCTGTTGTCGGCAATACATTCGCTTTTAATCTTCGGCTCATAGTCACCAACAGAGACACCCTCTGGTGGAATGAAGTCAATATTTACGATCTCTTCCTTGTTCTGTGCAAGAGAAGCAATCAAATCAGGCTTTATTTCGGCACGCCAGTTCAAAGGCAAATCTACATATATTCTGATATTATTCAGCAATCTTGTCCCTGTGTTTTTAACTCTTACCTCCATCTTTACATTTTCACCAACTCTTATCTCGTGATATAGATTCAGGGCCTGGATTTCTATCTTTCCCACTCCTCTTGGAACAAGTTCCAGTTTAACATTCCCAGCTCTCAATTTTTCAAGTTCTTTAACATCGACGAACCTATCGCCCGAACGTATTTCTTCAAGCTTTGCATATTGATCACTGTCAAGTGCAAGAGCAATAAACTCAATAGGCTTGTCAATAACTACCTGTTCATCTGCATTCTTGGGAACATAGAGTCTCAAAGAAAGTTTCATAGAGGTTACCCCTTCTGTGAATTTTATCTGCGAAAGACGCGCCTGTGTCTTTGGGTCGACAAATTCATAGGTGATTTGCTTGGGAAGATTTACGATTTGGAGCCTAAAAATATTTGCCTCGCCGCTGAATTTTTCTAATGACAAATCATAAGTTGCCTGGCTTTCTAAATCCGCTTCCTGGGAGAACTGAGCGGAATTCACTGTGACAATGTTTGCGCTTAATCCCTTCTGCAAGTATACCGAAGTCGTCTCACTCTTTGCTGCATAAAAAACATTCACATCCAGGTTCTCTACATCTTTCAATAACTTAAAAGTTACCTGCCTCTCCTCTTCTAGTGGCAAAGATGAGATTCGCTTCTCGTAAGGATCTGAGATGATTTTTCCTTCCGATCTTAAAGAAACATAAACATCTTTTACCTCTTTAAGAAAGTCCAATGGAAACAAATCTTCTGCTCTAATATTTAATTTAGAAAGTTCTTTGAGTTCTTTGGAAGAATACCGAAGAGTGACTCGAACATATTTTTTACCGGCTTTATCCTGGTACTTCACGGCACTTGCAACGGAAATCCTTGCCTCACTTCCCATAAAATTTATCAAAGCTTCTTGATAGCTTACCTGAGCTTGAAGATAGGACGTCCGAGTCCGTGCAAAATCCTCCTCTGAAATCAAGCCTTCTTCCTTAAGCTTCAATGCCCTATCAAACTCCCCTTTCATCTGTTCCAAATTAAGCTGTGCTTTTTTCAGTGTTAAAAGTTTCACCGTCTGCGATTCCTGGGAGTGAAGAAAATTAAAACAGAAGAATAACGATAGAATAATAGCAAAGATTTTTATATCTCTTCTCATTTTCATGCCTCCTCAAAAAAGAGCAGTCTTTTACATTTTTCAGGAAACTTCTATATAGCAAATATCATACAAATCATGGCTATTCATCAGTCCCAATCAGGAATTTGTTCCTAGTATAATTTATTAGTATCTGAAGTGTATGTAAAGCTTTATACAAAAATAAACGTTCTGCCACAATAGAGTTGACGGCTATATTCGATTCGATTAATATAGTTATTAACACAAAGGAGTATTCAATGAAAAAAATCTATATTTCATTAATCATATTGATAACGTTTATCTCATTGTTAGGAATATCCTATTCCTTTTCAGTATATCAGCCCGAAACTCCAAGAGCCGAACTGCCGGTTTTAATAACTTCCTGCGGACAGAGTCCTGGAGCTACTATGTTCAAAGTCTTCTTCATGAAACTGAAATTTGAATGCAAGCCTAAAGCCTATGAAGTTAATATGCTGGCCAGTGCTGAAGATTTAAAAAGCCAGGAAGAATCGGGCTTTCCATATAAATCACTGATTATCGTTATGGGATCAAGCCTTAAAGGAATGGGGGCTGCCGGCATATCTATTGACAACGAACTGGACAGGATCGCTGAGTTAATCGAAGAAGCACACCGCCAGAGCATCACAATTATCGGAGCTCACATCGAAGGGATGAAAAGGAGAGCTCAGGGGGCTTCTGTGGGAGACAATACAGATGAACTAAGTATTGATGCCGTAGCTCCGAACAGTGACTTTTTAATCATCAATAAAAACGGAAATACTGACGGACGTTTTACATCCATCTCAAACGCAAAGAACATTTCTATGATCGAAGTAGAAAAAAATCTTGACTTACTCACTAAAATAGAAAACATTTTTAAGAACTAAACGGTCAATTTATATGTATTCAATTACTCTTACAGCCATAGTAAGCATACTCCTTCTTCTTTCTTCAATCTGGCTGCTGGTAATTCTTCTCAGGAGACAAAATGAATATATATTCCGCGCTCTGTTAGTCTTCCTTTTTTTTCTATCCGCCTTGATTTATCTTCAACAAAGTGAATCCAGCAAGCTGACATTATATGAAATAAAAAATAAAATTCTGCCGGAAAGAACACAGATTTACAATTATCATGTTGAAAAAGGCGATATCTCTCAGAGGGAATTTACACGATATGTATTTGATGATCCTAAGCCCGAACTTAAACTTACTAGAGATGACTCAGGACAATATTTTCATATGGAGAAGGTCTCTTTCTTAAATAAAGTATTGAGGCATTTAAATCTGCCTAAAGTATCTTCAGGTGTTCAGGAACTTTCATCAATTACAGGCTCGAAATATGACATGCATCGTTACAGATGGGACAATTACCAACCAGGCATCTTAACCGTAGACTCGACACTCTGCAGATATAAAGCCACTCTTAAAACTTATCACTGCGTTTCGGTTATAACTATAACAAAAAGATACTGATAATATGACTGCTTCTCCAGAAATCGTTCTCGCGGTGATGATACTGACATACATCGCAGTAAAATCCTTAAAAATCTCAACAGAAATTTCCCTGTTTACTGCTGCAATCACAGGAGGTCTTGTAGGAGGAGCTGGTATTCCAGCAAGGCATATCGTAGAGGGAGCATTTACCTACCTGGATATAATTCTTATTTTCATTACAGCAACCATATTCATGAACTTTCTCAAAGAATCAGGTGGAGTCGCCTTTGTGGTTAGAAGAATACTCTCCAGATTCCACCGCCGGAAAGTCATTCTATTCGTTCTAATCACATTTCTTCTTCTGATCCCTGGTGCCTTGACCGGCGCAGGCAGTGTAACAGTCTTGATAACAGGGGGCATGATTGCTATCGTTCTGAACTATATGGGAATTTCCAAACCCAAAACAGCAGCGATAATCTTCATCCTGGCGGGTTTAAGCGCAGCCGCACCTCCAGTGAGCCTCTGGGCAATGCTCACTGCTGCCGGAGTCAATATGCCCTATGTGGGATTTTTTCTTCCTCTTCTCATTCCCTGTGTTTTTCTCTCATTGATTACAATCTTCATCCTTGGCTGGAAAGCAAAACCTGTCGATTTGGAAAAAGCTTTAAAAGAACTCCCGGAAGCCTCTCCCAAAATGAACTGGATCCGTGTATCTTCCCCTTTTTTTGCCTTTATTTTTTTGGTAGCCGCAGGAAGAATCTGGCCTCATACGCTTCCTGTTATCGGGCTGCCCATGATGTTTGTTGTATCTGCACTAATGAGTTTTTCCCTCTCGCCTGTAAAACTCAATATCTTGAAGATTTCCAGGGAAACTGTTCACCAGCTTCTTCCTTTAATAGGAACATTAACCTGTGTCGGGATACTCGTTCAAATTATGACCTTGACTGGTGTTCGAGGATTGATTGCCATAACAATAGTAACACTTCCTGTTACCATAGTGATTCTTTCCTTTTCTTTTGTGCTGCCCGTTTCCGAAGCTGTTCTCATGTGGGGTGCTGCACCGGTTCTCGGTGTTCCACTGGTTCTGCTTTTTAATACAATCGGACTTAACCCGATCATAGCGCTTGCAGGGATGAGCATAATCTGGCCCCTGGGTGACGCGCTTCCTCCAACAGCAATCATAGGCCGTCTAACAAAGGAAATCACTTCAATGAAAGAACCATATTCACAGCTTTTAAAACACTGCATAATACCCGGCATCATTATCATAACTGCAGGGATTTTAATAATATTTTTTAGCAAAGAATTGAGTTTTTTAACCCTTTTATGATGATAAAAACACGCGGAAAAATCTCTGGATCTTTACTTTTATGGGAGAATCATTTCCAATGATAATCACAATACTATATTATCTTCTGACAGGATATATTTGTATTCTCATGATATGGAACCTTATAAAGAGCAAAAAATGGCAGGAAGAAGTTCTTTATATACTCATTCTCATGCCTTTTATCCTTAGATTGTTCCGTTTGAAATAGAGGAAAAAATGCCATCAGTCAAGTGAATGTACATAAGAAAAATTATCATAATATCGCTGGGACTTACTCTCATGATTTTTGCAGGAGCGAGTTTTTACAAAAGCCGTCATCTAAAAGAGCCGGTCGTTACAAGCACCGAAGTAACCAAAATCAAAAAATTGAGTGACTATTTTGCCGGAATAAAAGGCACTATCAATGATTCGAATGTATATATCCTGGAAGGGGAAAAGCCAGGCGGTACTGTTCTCATCATCGGAGGAACCCATCCGGAAGAGCCAGCAGCCCGACTGGCAGCCTGGATATTCGCTGAAAATGCACGGATCATCCAGGGAAGGCTGTTTGTCATTCTTTCGGCCAATAAAAGTGCTTCTACAGTGACCCGTCTGGGTGGAGCATATCCGTCTGATTTTACAATCCCTACATCCTGGGGAGGGCAGAAATTTCGGATGGGGGACCGATGGTCGAACCCCCTTGACCAGTGGCCGGACCCTGAAGTTTACATTCATTACCCCAGCCGTCAAGAACTGGCATACGTTGACATTCGTAATCTGAACAGAACATGGCCCGGAAGGCCAAACGGCACGCTCACAGAAAAGACATGTTATGCCATGACTCAGCTAATCAGGAAAGAAAAAGTAGATATTACAATTGATCTTCATGAAGCCGAACTTCAGTATCCCGTCATAAGTACTATTGTCGCCCACCCAAAAGGACAGGACCTTGCAGCAATGGCTTCTATGATGATATCAGGCACAGAAGATTTCGAAATCGGCATGGAATACTCACCAGAGGCACTGCGCGGCCTATCTCATAGGGAAATCGGAGACCATACTGATTCAATATCCCTTCTCTTAGAAGCCCCCGAGCCCTTCCTTGACGCAACAAGAGGCAGGACTGATAGAGCACTTCTCCTTGAAGGAAAGGATAAATTTATTGTCAAGGCTGGCAAACACGGCCTCCTGTTCGAAAAAATGGACGAAAACGGGTGGCCAATTGACAAACGAGTTGGCAGGCACTGCTCGACAATACTTCAAATAACAGAACTCTGGACTGAAGATCACCCGGAAAAAGGAGTTAAAATTCAAAACATTCCCCATTATGCAGAAGTGATAAAAAAAGGGACAGGTTCCTTTTTGCATGACCCGTCAAAAGCAGACCAAAAGAAAATTCTATACGAGTAGAATACAGGCTGTTTTCAGAGGATCAGGCCAGCTGATTCTAAAACACTCAGAATTTGCCACAGCGAGTCAAATTAAGCTCACTTTCCTGAAGGACAGCATAATTATTACAATGAGCAAATATAGGGCTGCTATGATTATGAACAATGGTTGCCTCTCCCGGCTGATTTCATATATATTTCCTTTTCCCGGGCTTGGAAGCGGAACAGGATCCCAAGGAAGTCCGTACTGCTTAGTAAGGCCATTTATATAAAGCAGGTGAATCACGGGTATCCCCATTACGGCCATTTCGTAAATAATCCCTCTTCTCTCAATAGGAGGAATGTGTTTTATTTTTAAAAATCCGGGCTTCAAATTTAATATAGACGAATCAATCCCCATGTTAGACCAGCTCCCTCCGATATTTACAAAAGCCTTGATTTTTTTCTCGCCCGTTTCTGCTTCATACAGGTTCATTCTTTCTTTCACATTACTCATCAAATCCGGTTCATGAAGATATAAAATCCCGCTCTCTCTTATATCCTCCGCAAGTAAAGAACCGCCATAAGGATCCATGTCATCTGCTGTATCATGGTCTCCTCCCAGAGAAAGAGCTATTGGTTTTATGTCAAAGATCCCGTTCTTCCACAGACATTCCATCATAGAAAGCAAATGGAAATCCGGGTCATTCGCCCCCCATTGAGAAGATCCCAGAGAACACATTACAAGAGGCTTCAAATCCATTTCTTTTGCTGCAGAAAGCACTGCAACAATTAAGGCAGGGAAAGAACCCGAAGCTCCAACGGCAATTGCATCCCCCCTCTTTACTCCGGCTTCTGTGAGCATAAAAACAACAAGCCCTGCAAAGTTTGGGTTAGTCGTTGTCCGTTTTGACTCCAGGCTTCCAATCGAAGTCGTTATCGAAGAATACTCTAATCCTATAAGTCCTGTCCGGTTTTTATCTTTGTTTTCATCCAGAGTATAAGATTTCGACTCCCGGCACTTTTTGATGCACTCTGCTGCCTCGACCATATTTTTCGACGCCCCCAACATATCTTTCCTAAACGCTTCTTCATCTCCAGGAGGAACAATTTTGGCCAGGACAAAAAACACGATACTCAAAACGCAAAGAACAAGTATAAATTTACAACTTTTTCCGGCATTTTCTCTGGGAAATTTCATATCTTTATAAAAATGCAAACCAACCATAATCATAAGCCGAAGTATACAAGAACCCTAACTAAAAAATATGTTATTATTGAAACAGTAATCAAAGAAGCAAGAGTAGGAATAGTCTTCTGCTTTTCAAGGTTGTTGGCAAGAAGCCCCGGAATAATCCATCCAACAGCCCTCAATTCTAAAGAAGCCGTGAAAAGCCTTGGAAAAAGTAAAAACCACAGTTGAGCTAAAAATGCTCCTATAAATACAAACATCACGAATCTTCTCTTTCCAAAAAGTATAATAAATCTAGAGAGGGCTCTGTAGACATAGAGACTTAAAAAAGCAATTACAATAGTCGCCAGCACTCTTAACGGTTGATCCAGATAAAGCGCCACATAAGCAGGAACAATGATACCTCCCGGGTAAAAGCCTGTGATTTCTACATAGAGGACAGCGATTAGCAGGCCGATAAAAAAAGTCTCATATGTCATATTTTTTTCCTATAGATTTCCAATAATTCACAAATACTTCCCCGGTGCCTCCCATGTTTCCCATCCCTATCAAAACAGCTTCTCTTTCTTCACGATTCAGTATTCTCTCCATGATATTTCGAGTTGTTTGATTTCTAAATACAATAACTTCTGTCCCGTTTAAATGACCGACTTTTTTCTTAAAAACCATTGAATGCCTCCCTATAACAGCAAGTTTGTGAAATCCTTTTAAAGCGCTTCCTTTTACTGCCTTAACCCACTGAAGAGTTCGATCTCCTCTATCAGACCTGAGATTTAAGAGCCCGATTATTTCCCTACCGGTCAAAAGGCCAGTCCCCCTAAGCTTTGACAGGACATCTTTAGTTGACTTCGGGTCATTAGCGGCAAAACAACTTACTAAATACAATTTCCGTGGTGGCGAACCTACCTGAGCAGTCCATATCTTTAGGCTTCCAAAATCCGGAAGGGCATTAGACATCCCTCTAAAAGCTTTGTCCTTATCTATCCCCAGAAATTCAGAAACAGCAAGAGAAAGACAGATATTCTCTTTAAATCCCAGAGAAAGCGGTTTCTCTACCGATTGAAAATATTCCTTAAAAGAATCTTCTTGAACCCGAATGATTTTCGAATTTAACCTCTCTGCTGTCCTCTGGAAAACAGGGAAATATTCCTCCTTCGGGATAAAAATCGTACAATTATCAGAAATCGAAGATGAAAAACTCGCGGCAATCTCCTCCCTCGATGTTCCCATCTGGACTAAATGGTCAAGGCGGACGTTTGTTATCACAAGAATATTGGGTTTGAGAATTTGAACCGACTCGGTATAGAGTGACTCAGGACGGATGCTCATTAATTCCAGAACAAGCGCCTGGGCCTTAGAATTAATAGCGGCTTTTAAAACTTCTTTCTCTTCAAGAATGGTTGGGCTTCCATGCCGCTGGATTTCTTTCTCACTGCCGTCTGGGAAAATCATGACGGGTTTTGACCCGGTTGTTTTAGCAGCAACAGCAATTCCGGATTCTCTCAGGGAAGCGGCTATAAGCCGCGCAACACTGGATTTTCCCCTTGTGCCAGTCACACAAATCCGCAGCGGTATGCACTGGATTCTTTTAGCAATAAGCAAGCGCTCATACAATAAATATAAAATAAGAACTACAATGCCAGCACCGGAAATAGCAAGTTCTTTAATCAGCTCTCTCCCTGAATATTAAACATACAAAAACCTCATTATCGAGGAACATCATTATAACCAAATCGCTTCATAAAAAGAAATTCGTTTATATAGTTCCGGTGCATGATGACCAGAAATTATTCGAGTTTCTCATACTCGAAGGGATGCAGACAGGATTGAGCTGGTCAACCATTGAGCAAAGCATATTGCAAAAAATCCAGGGAGAACGTTCTTTATGGAACCGCCCAGTGATTGATTCAAAAGCTTATTTTACCCTGGATTTTTCCGTTTACACCTGTATCAATCTCAATTATTCGATTCGATTCCTTGACTAAATAAAAAAGCATGTTAAGATAGAAATGTCAGTGATAATAATGTATTAAGAGAAATTTTAAGCCAAATTTTATTTACATAATATGACATTGACTCGTGAAATCAATCAAAAAGTAAAAATTGCATTTTAGCAATTTAATATAGAAATTTCATATTTGGTGGCTTTAATGATCGAGGCAATAAGAAATCTCGGCATTTTGAAAATGATCGAAGAGTTGAAAGAATTTGATTTTAATGCTTTAGAATCTGTAGAATCATTTCTGGAACAACGGGAGAAAGCTATTGAGAATGGTGATTATCCTCGACTTCAGTTTGAATTTATTAATGCAGATCGAATAGGAATATTCGCGATTGATAATGGGAAAGTAAGGTTTCAAGAAGAGAAAGTCTCCGGTGATAATTGGAAATACTTATTCCTAAAAACGGCATCTCAGGGAACTTATATAACACCTACTTGGAAAGAAAGCCAAAGTAAGCTTAAAAAAACCGTTGAGGAATTTATCAAAGAATCAAAAAATAAAGAAAATATCGCAGATTGGGTACAAAATGTAGTTAAGATATACACTTCTAAAGAGGTAGAGGTTGGCGAATTGGATAAAGAAGGAAAATTAGAGAAAAAGCCATTCTTTAAAACCGTGGAATGGGCAAAGAAGAATAAAAATATAAATGTTTTCTCTGTTAAGATCAATGGCAAATATAACGCAGAGATTAAGGAGCTTCTTGATTTCGCCCTAAAGGAGAAGCCAAGAACCTACCAGACGGATAAAGTCAAATCCATCAATTCATCAGGTGTAAAATGTAGTCTGTGTCACACAGAAACAGAACTCTTTCCCAATGTACTCTCAGGTGTAGGAATAAATATAGCCAACGTGGATAAACTTGGATTTTTCCCTGGTATTGCCAGTGAAAATGCAGGAAAAGCCTTTCCAATTTGTGCGCCCTGTGCAGAGGCGTTTTATGTCGCAAAGTTCCATGTATTCCCAAATCTTCTTCAAAATATCTCAGGATATCGGGCTCTAATTATACCTCATTTGGTGGAAAGTGAAGACAAAAGCGAAGCGCTGAAGATTATTACCTCAGAGTATGGGAGATCAAGAGATGATATAAGTGGTGCAGAAAGAAAAGAAAAAGGAATTTTGAAAGATTTAGCCGAGAATAAAGGCATTGCTACTATTACTTTCATAATTGGCGATGTAGGTGGGCAGAGCGTAAATAACATTAGAAAAGTCATCCCTGGCGTTATTCCATCACGACTTTCTGAAATTTCAAAGGTGATTGAAAAAATAAACAAGATGCATGAAAATTATCCATTCAAACATCCCTGGAAATCAAAGTATTCTCCCCTTAATGGTAACCTCAGAATAGTAAGAGATGTACTTGGAATGCCAAGATACCGGAAACCGCCAGCAGGTAAAAGAAGGCCTTTTAAGGCATCATCTGTTAACAGCCTTGATCTTTTGAGTGCAATCTTTCTTAAAAGGGAATACTCTTTAAAGGCATTATTGGCTGAATTTTCAGCGAAACTATCCTATGATTTTTTAGGTGCTTTATCGGACGATGATAAAAACAAACCTATTTATTCAATTAGAAATAATATTGCTAACATGGTGCATTTATTTTTATTCTTAGACAAATTAGGAGTGATAGAAATGAAAACAGGAAAAAATTTTGTAAGCAAATATCTTGAAAAGCACGAAGGATTAAATCCCTTGAATGACTTCTTAAACGAAGAAGCAAGGGGTTTGGAGACAGGGGAGAAGCAGTATGCGTTCTTGGTGGGGTTGCTCTTTGGCAAGTTGGTAAGTATTCAGCTGGCAAGACAGGTCTCAGCCAACGCCTTGAGATGGCTAAAGAGACTACAAGTAAGTCTCCAGGATCTGATGGACATATTTGTGAAGACAAAGAGCAAGCTGGACGACTACAGCACGCCAAAAACTGCATGGTCTGAAGAGATGAGGGGTGTGGCTGAGGCAATTGGAGCGCTTGGTGCAGATATAAAAGAATGGGAAATAAGCAGAAAGGAAATACCGTATTATCTATGCCTTGGGCAGAGTCTGTCTAGCTATTATTTACCAAGGAAGGGCATAGATAATGAAACAAAAAAAGAAAAGGAGGATGATAAAAATGAGTGAAGAAATTAAAGAGAGCGAAGAAAATAAAGAGAAAGAGCATATAAAGAGCAGGAACGAGTTTCTCTTCTTGTACGACATTAAGAACGGGAATCCCAATGGCGATCCAGACGAAAATCGTCCACGTATAGATGACGTAACCAAACGGTGCTATGTAACGGATGTGCGATTGAAAAGGTTCGTGAGAGATTATTTGATACAAATAGAGGGAGAAGACTCGATTTTGGTCGCCAAACTGGGTACAAAGACGGTGAATCTCACTGATAGAGTTAAACAACGACTTAAATACACGGATAAGAATAAAATTGAAGGAGAGGAACTGATGAATACTTTATTAGAAACGTTTGTTGATTTAAGAATGTTTGGAAGCCCGCTAGCTTTTAAAGGAGCTCCAGATGAATGGGGAGAGACAAGCAAAGTTACTGGACCAATTCAGATCAACTTTGGCGAAACTTTACATGAAGTAGAAGAAGTGAATTTCCACGGCACAAGTATATTTAGGTCAAAAGGGGAAGCAGAAAAATCCGAGCAGAAAATGGGGACATTTACAACCTATTATGCTATTCCTTACGGACTTATCGCATTCCACGGAGTTGCCAATGAGAATGCAGCCAAAACAACTGGACTTACAGAGGAAGACCTAAATAAGTTCAAAGTTGCACTCTGGAAAGGAGTCAGGGAAACTACCTCTGCTCACACCCGTACAAAGCGAGGACAACAGCCGAGGCTGCTTTTGAACATATTTTACAAAGAAAAAGTTGAGATAGAAGAGAAGGGAAATAAAAAAGAAGTCCCTACAGAATACCATATTGGAGCATTGGAAGAGAAGGTTGAATTGACACCAAAGGAGGAGATTAAAGAGGAGATCAATATCAGAAAGGTTGGAGATTACACCCTCAATTTCAGTAAATTGATTGGATCTATTAGGAAAATCAAGAGCAAGATAGAACGGATAGAGTATTGCCTTTCACCAGAATTCGCAGAACACTATGGAAATAGTTTAGTCCAGGGATTGACGGGAGTAGTTGGGGAAGCGAAAGTAATAGATCTCGACATAGACAATCTGGCTGAAAAGAAAAGTTAATATGGCTTCAATACCAGTTGTTTCTTTCAGGTATTATGGAAAATACGGGCACTTTCGTAAACCCTACTCTAATGTATCTTCCTTCACGTACCCCTTCCCACCAAGAACAGCTATCGCAGGATTATTAGGAGCGATTCTTGGCGTTCCGAAAGAAAAAGTTGCCGGGAATTTTGATGAAAGTAAAATGAAAGTGGCTATTGCCATTGAGAAAGAAATCAAAACAATTACTCATGTAACAAACTTAAGGCAGGATAGCTCAGGAAGGGTGGATTATTCTATCAAGCGTCCAAAAAAGGATTGGAAGCCTAAACCACTAAAAAGGATACCGGACTGGAATAAACCTATCAACCCTTATCCGATGGAACTCTTAAGAAATCCTTCATATTTGGTCTACGTTAGTTTAAACGATAAAATGAGCGAATTGGTATCTCGCATTAAAAATGAGAGGTATATGTACACACCGTGCTTGGGATTGTCAGAATTTCTTGCAGGATTGCAGTATATACCGATTGAAGGAGTTGCAAAACCTTTGGATCTGGGAGAACATGAAATATCATCGGTAGTTTGCAAAGAAGATTGTTCATTATTGATAGACCGTTTAAAACCAGAAGAGGGGTATCACATCCAGGAGTTAAAAGTTCCTCATTTGGGCACGGCTGATAGAACCTTTAATTACAAGCGTTATCTATTAAATATGGTTCCCAAACCACTACCTGTTAAAATGAAGGTCACACCTTACCAGTTTGGAGATAAGGTTATCACCTTCTTGTGATGCTATATGGGATACAAGCTAATATCTCATGCATTAGATCATCGGCCTTTGAAGCTATGGAACCACACAGACCAAGTTATCAAAGCAACTAAGCTTCTTGTTGCTCAAAAGGAGCTCAATTTTAATGGTATATCCAAGCTACAGATTGAAGAACTGAGCATTTTAGTTGCAGTATGTCATGACTTTGGCAAAAGCACTTCGTTCTTTCAAGAATACATCAGAAGCAGAATAGAAGGTAGAGAATATACCGGAAACGAAAGAGATAAATCGCATGCACTTCTGTCTGCTTTTTTTGGCTGGCATATGACAGAAAAATGGATATTGAAAAATGATCAGCTTGACGAGCATTGGAAACTATTTCTACCATTTGCAGTCTTTTTGGCAATAGAAGGGCATCATGGTGAGTATAAAAGTATAGAAGAAGTGCTGAATAGTCATGATAAAAATTTTAATTTGCTGAAGAAGCAGATTGGCAAGATTCACCCTGAAATATTCGGATGTGTTTTCCCTAATTTTGAAGTTTCCGAGGGATCCGACTTTACTATTGATACAATAGATACTATATCGAGCAAAATTAGAAAGTTGAACAGAAAATATGGAAAAACACCGGAGGGATATAATGGTGAAAAATGGCTTGAAGTTCAAATAGAACATAGACTTTTAGCATTATTCCTATATTCTATTCTTTTGGAGTCCGACAAGGCATATCTCGCTTCTGACAACCCTGAACAGTATGAAAGAAAACCAATTGATATTCCTGATAATCTTGTGGATAAGCATATTAAAAAATTTAAAAAAAACAGACAAATAAACGAAGACCGAAATAGAGCATACAAAAAGACTATTGATGGTATTAACTCCTTCCCGCTAAGTGAAAGGATTCACTCGATTACACTTCCTACTGGACTCGGAAAAACTTTACTATCTGCATCGTGGGTTTTAAAGCTTAGAAAACGAATTGAAAGAGAAAATGGATTTACACCAAAAATTATCGTTTCACTCCCTTTTCTTTCAATTATCGAGCAGACAGACAAAGTGTACAAAGATTTTTTAGGTGAACTCTATGAAAAACGTCAAGACAGGCTTTACATACCAAGATATTCCATAGCTGATTTTGAATATAAAGACGGAGTTGATGATAAAGAGCGGAGCGATAACTCGGTTGATTTTTTCTTGAACATCTGGAACTCCGAAATCATTGTTTCTACTTTTGACCAGTTGCTTTATTCTCTATTTTCATTGAAGTCAAAACACCTTATGAGGTTTCACAATTTATTCAATGCGATAATAGTCTTTGATGAGATACAGGCACTACCATCAGAACTATGGAAACCGTTTGAATACTTCTTTAAAAAATTATCTGAAGTTGGAAATACACACGTTCTGTTGATGTCTGCTACACAGCCAAGATTTTTACCAAGTGCGGTAGAAAGGGTTCCAAACCACAAAGATTATTTTAAAAAGCGTGTGAGGGTAAAACTTCATATAAATACAGTAGCGAAGTCACTTGAAAGTTTTGTAGAAGAATTGCCCGATTTTTTGAATGAACACTCTGATAGGTCAGTAATGGTAGTGCTGAACACACGGAATTCCAGTAAATTCGTATTTAAAGAAGTCAAAAAGAAGATTTATGAAAAGAAAATTTCAGAAAGACCTACAATTTATTTGTCTTCTCTTGTTGCTCCATCACAGCGGAAGGAACGGATTTCGGAGATTAAGGATTGTATTAAAAATGAAAATAATCCTGTAGTTGTAACGACCCAATGCATTGAAGCAGGGGTAGATATGGATGTTGATTATATTATTCGAGATTGGGCACCTCTAGATTCTATCTTTCAGGTTTGTGGTCGGTGTAATCGTAATGGGGAAAAAGAAATTAGAACCATAAATATCATTAATCTTAAATCAGATGGGAAAAGATCCCTTTCTGAAATGGTTTATGATGGAGTCCTTTTAGAGTGTACCACCTTTAGCATTGCTGATAATCTGGATATCTCAGAAACCCAATTCTACAATTTTGGCTCTCGTTATTTTAAATCTGTAAGAGCCAAATTGGGGCAATCAATGAAAGTTGTAAGAGCTTATTCAGAATACAGTCATGAATATAACGAGAAACGTGTTAACATTAAGAAATTGTTGAGAGGCGATGAAGATCAGGAACAGTTCATAATTCCATCATTGGATGAAAAACTGCCAAAAGAGATTAGACAAGCATTGGATATAGAGGACAGGTGGAAGAGGCGGTATGAAATAAAAAAACTGGCTAAACGCATATCAGCAAATTCTGTAAGCATGAGATTTGACAAGTGGATAGCTGTTAGACCTGATGATTTAATAGTTGGTGAGCCAATAGGGAACTTCAGAATCTTAGATGAACAGTTTTATGATAAAGATGGAGTGGGGCTTGATGTTGATCTAAAAAATCCTATTGCTGGAACTCTAACTTTTTAGAGGCAATCACATGAACCTAAAAACCCTACGCCTAACCCTGAAATCCAACCGCCCCTTAGAAGAAGACGCCGTGAAGTTGAGAGGTTTCTTTGCCACCCGGTTCAACGAGTACACATTAATGCATCAGCATATAGATGTCGGCAAACTTCTCTACAAATATCCCCGTATCCAGTACAAAATATTAGAAGGCACAGCGATTGTGTTGGGCATAGAAGAAGGCGCAGAAGTGCTAAAAAAGATTTATGACAAATATGATGAGATAAAATTAGGTAAAAGTACATATGCCATTGTAGAGCGCGGAATAACTTTGAAAGAGGAGAAATTTGGCACTTCTCCGGAAATATTAAGTTATGAATTCATAACACCATGGATAGCATTAAGCCAGAAGAATTACCAACGATATTTAGAATCGAATCGTAATGAACGAAGAGAGCTTTTACGAAGGACGCTAATCGGAAATATCTTATCGGCATCGAAAGGTTTAGAGTACGTGGTTCTGGAGGAGATAAAGGTTGGAATCGGAAGGCTACAACGGAGGAAGTGTGAGCTTAAAGACACATCATTCATCGGATTTTTGTTAAACTTCTCCGTCAACTTTGAAATTCCAGACTACTGGGGAATAGGAAAATCAGTATCGCGGGGTTTCGGAACAATTAAAAGAATTCAAGAAAAACACAAAGAATAAATGATAGACTGTATTCGAAAAAAAAGTAACAGAAAAAGACTTTCTGTTATGGACCAAGGGATTGTCAATTGTATGTTGCAGGCAAAAAAAGACAAGCACCAGGAAGAAAACCTGGAATGGTTTATATTGAAGAAGAAGATGAGATTTGGTGAGGACCATGCAGCTTGTACTTAACACATACGGATGCTATCTTAAGAAAAAAGAAAACTGTTTTCTTATCAAGAACCAAGAAGGTATTTTTGAGATTTCTGCCAAAAAAGTCCAGTCAATATTGATCACAACTAGTGCATTCCTCTCAACAGATGCTGTTAAATTAGCCATGGATAATAATATAGACATTATTTTTCTTGATTCATACGGAAATCCATACAGCCGAATATGGCATTCAAAACTTGGCAGCACCACTTTAATCAGGAGAAAGCAGCTTGAAATTGCTAATGACAAAAGAGGATTAGATCTAGCAAAAGAATGGATAGAGAAAAAATTTAATAATCAGATCGAGTTTCTTGGCAAGCTGAAGAACACAAGGCCAAATAAAGCTATTAAACTTAATGAATCCATCAAATCCCTCAAAAATATTCTTTATAGAATTAACAATTTGGAAGGGACTCTCGAAGACAAAAGGAATTCTCTTATGGGACATGAAGGTTCTGGAGGGAGAATCTATTTTGGTACTCTGAGTCACATCATCCCAGAAAGATTCAAGTTCAAAGGCCGCAGCCGCCAACCAGCCGAAGATGAGTTCAACTGCCTCTTAAACTACGGCTACGGAGTTCTTTATTCAATGGTCGAAAAAGCATGCATAATTTCTGGCCTAGATCCTTATATTGGTTTTCTTCATACAGATAATTATAACAAGAAATCCTTGGTTTTTGATCTGATCGAGATGTTTCGCATACTAGTCGATAAAACCGTTGTCTATTTATTCAGCCAACGGAAAGTAAAAAATGAATATTTTGATAAACTACATAAAGGCCTGACTCTGAACAAAGAAGGAAAGATATGTCTAATTGAAGCCTTAAACAAAAACTTTGAAAAAACAGTTCGTTACAGAGGAAGAAACATAAAAAACAGGGACCTCATCCAATATGAATGCCATCAAATTGCCAATGGATTAATCTCGAAACAAAAGGATAAACCATGATAACCTGGGTCATTTATGACATCGTAGATAATAGAACACGAACAAGAATTGCACGAGCATGCAAAGGAGCAGGACTATACCGTGTTCAAAAGAGCGTTTTTCTTGGCAATCTTAATAGAAATGATATTGATGAACTAGCACTTAAATGCGAAGAATTAATAAAAAAAGACAAAGATTCTGTGTACATTTTCCCTCTATGCGAAGATGATTTCAAGAAGGTCAAATTACTAGGGCAGGCATTCGATAAGGATTTAGTTAGTGATGAAATCATTTCAAAATTCGTTTGAAAAACAAAATAAAAAGGTTGGAATTTTCTTAACCCCATCAGAAGTCGTTGAATATCTTTATTGTCCAAGATTCACTTTTTTCATGAACTGTTTAAAAATTTCCCAACATGAAGAACAAAGATACAAAGTAATTCTTGGCCGGCAAATTCATGATAGAAAAACTAAAATCAATAAAAATTATCTAAGGAAAAAGATAGGCTGCATTAATAAAGATATAGATGTTTATATGAATTCTGAAAAATTCCAATTGAAAGGTGTTGTAGATGAAGTTATTTACTTAAAAGATGGAACACTTGCCCCATTGGATTATAAATTTGCTGAATATAAAGATTTTCTCTACCGGACACATAAAATTCAATCTGTATTATATGGGTTGCTGATTAGAGATTTTTATGATGCTGACGTAAAAAAAGGATTTGTCTGCTATGTTCGAAGTCACAATCTTGTAAAAGAAATTAATTTCAAAGAAAAAGATTTCAATAATGCACTTGAAATAATCAATGACATGCTGCTTATCATTAAATCCGGATATTATCCCAAAAAAACCAATTATAAAATAAGATGTGTAGATTGCTGTTACAGAAATATATGTGTATAATTAATTGTAAATTTAAACGTAAAAAAAATATCTCGGGATAGATATTTTAGGCTCTTTGATAACTTAGGATCTCTTTTTCATATAAATTTATTTGTTATTCTGTGTGAATTCTCTCTATTTGTTTAAGAATAAATAAGATAGAAAAAGTAAAAACATGTAAACATTACTAAAAATGCACATAATTGTGTGCATATTTCAAATTAAAATGTGTAAAATAGTGTTTTCTCAAATCTCTTTAACTAGTATAATCAAAAAGATATACAGCCAATTTGCTGTCAGATAAGAGATTCCATTAAAACAAGGATTGAAACACGACTACATTTGTTGTTTGTACTCCAATTTTAGTTTTGTCAGATAAGAGATTCCATTAAAACAAGGATTGAAACGCTAAAGAATACAAGCATTGGGATAAAGAACCTCCTGTCAGATAAGAGATTCCATTAAAACAAGGATTGAAACATCCTGGCAGGTCAAGAGGGCTGTGTATCATTTTGTCATATGTCAGATAAGAGATTCCATTAAAACAAGGATTGAAACTCAGGATTAACCAGCCTGATATACCTGTATCTCTAGTCAGATAAGAGATTCCATTAAAACAAGGATTGAAACTCAGACGCAGCTTCTTCTTCGGAGATTAATCCAGGCGTCAGATAAGAGATTCCATTAAAACAAGGATTGAAACATTCAATCATATCCTCATCCCTTGACAATACAACAAGTCAGATAAGAGATTCCATTAAAACAAGGATTGAAACACAAAGACAAAAATTTAGCTTACTTTCAATTATAAGGAAATAGTTCAACTTTTTAATTTATTTTCACAGTTGATCAGCGATAATTATTATTTCGATGGAATTCATGAATTTATGAAGGTTATAATTCTAACAAAATATCACCATCTGGGAAAGTTTGATCAGCGATAATTATTATTCCGGGCCGCATTGACTCATTAGTTTTGTTACTGTAATCATGTTGTTGCCTCACCAAAATGTTACCGAAAAAAGGAGCGCAACAATGATAAGTAAGAACACAAAAAGAGAACTCATTGAAGTTCTGAGGAAGC
>Ga0307432_1000230_pt1 | contig 48281 bp, 38 predicted proteins | sample SalMarWE160150MG_FD_202158 | JGI IMG/M metagenome (GOLD analysis project Ga0307432, IMG submission 202158) | Salt marsh sediment microbial communities from the Plum Island Ecosystem LTER, Massachusetts, United States - WE1603-150 | ecosystem: Environmental > Aquatic > Marine > Intertidal zone >...
CGATATCATTCGCATCAGAGATTTGTTTGTTAGGTGGATTAGCCTCACGCCAAGCTGCGGCGAAAGTTTCGACCTGCTTTAAAATCAAGCTGGAAACAACGACAGGCATATCCTGTACCGAAGCTGCATCCATTACACGTTGGCTTTTCCAAACGTCAGCCTTGATAAACAACGAAGAATCCCTCGCCAAATAAACTGCCCTGGCTAACGAAGTCTGAATACAAAATATATACTGTTGCGAATCTTTGAGCTTGAGCATATCTACATAAATTCTAAGGGCTGGCAATTCGAGAGATATGGATGGTGGCAGAGGCCCCGCCATATCCGGCACATCCGTCACAAAAGACACCTTAACACCTGCCTCTTCAAGCTTGTACTTTACTTTTGGGTTGAGTTCTCTCCATATCAAACCGCCTTCATTCGGCTCCGAGTAAGGCGCCACGATAATCGCATACAGTTTTTCTAGCCCGGCCAGTTCCGGATAAGCCCGTCCAATCAAAAAGGACCTATCCGTAGATTCAGGCAGCTCTATCCCGCCCAGAGTAGAAAAACATAAAATTCCAGTAAGCACTGCAAAAATAAGATAATTCCTTCCCATTTTCATAATTTATCTTTCGTTTCTGGATTTTTGTGAGCATTGTGGAGATTTCGTTTATCCGTCGCCGTACCGGCGACGGATAGAAACCCCATTGTAAAATGTGAAGCAACCTCAGCGTAGCAGAATTTATTATACAGGTTTTCCGAGCATTTTCTCAATTTCGGATAGTTTCTCTTCGAGCAGTTTCTTGCTTCTTGCCTCGACGTTTAGCCGCAGCAGCGGTTCTGTATTGCTTGCTCTACAATTAAACCACCAATCTTTATACCCTACAGTAAGACCATCTAAGCGGTCGATTTGGCCGTCGCTGTATCGTCTTGCCAAATCGCTTATTTTTGCCTGTTTGTCTTCAATCTTAAAATTTATCTCGCCGCCGGTATAATAGCGTCGTAAAGGTTCAATCAGCTCGCTTAGGGGCGTCTTTGCCCGGCTGACAACGTTTAATATGTGCACCAGTGTAATGAAGGCTGAATCAGTGTAGTAATTATCGCGGTAATAAAAATGGCCCGAAAGTTCGCCGCCGAAAATAGCGTGTGAATCGCGCATGGCCTTTTTCATAAAAGCATGTCCGACTCGTTCTCTGCGTGGAGTGCCGCCGTTTCTGATAATTTCCTCGGCCACGACCCGGCTGCTGCGTAAATCGTAAACGATTGTCGATTTAGGATGCTTTTCTAAAAAATACGATACCAACAAAGCCGTCATCAGATCACAGCTAATGGTGACGCCTTTTTCATCGACCATCATCATGCGGTCGGCATCTCCGTCAAAACAAACACCGAAGTTGCATTTATTTCGCTTAACCGCTGCTTTGACCTGAGCGAGATTTCTCTCCACGAGCGGGTCTGGTGGATGCTTAAATCTGCCGGTATGTTCAAAGTTACGGTCGATTATTTTTAGGCGAAGACCACTGAAAACAACCGGCACCATCTTTCCTGCCATACCGTTTGAAGCATCGATGGCAATCTTCAGCTCTTTTAATTTTGGGCTTAAGAACTTTCGCACATGATTTTTGTACTCAGCGGTCAGATCTAATTGTTCCACTTTGCCGATAGCTTTACCTTTAGTATGAATTAGAGCAGTTGCAAGATGCTTAATGTCATTCAAGCCGGTATCCACGCCGATAGGTTTTGCGCCTATGCCGGATATCTTAAAGCCGTTATACTTGGCGGGATTATGCGATGCCGTCACCTGCACGCCGCCGCAGGTATTCAGGTAATTTATGGCGAAGTACATCTGTGGTGTGTCAATCATTCCTATATCAATTACATTTATCCCAGTAGTACGTATTCCCTCTGACAGAGCTTTTGCCAGCGGCTCGCTATGCTTTCTCATGTCACGGCCGACACACAGCGACTGGCTGTTAGGCTGTCCGCGCTCGAAGCCGTGAAGCAGAGACGGCAAAAACCGAGCAGTGGCACAGCCAATTTTCCATGCGTCTTCTTCGCCGATCTGATCGGGATAAATACCTCTGATATCGTACGCCTTGAAAATCGTTGGATCCATGCTGAAACTCCCTTAAAGGCTGGCCTAAAAAACCCAATGCACAGAATGAATTTATTGAAACAAGTTCTACAATTTTCACTTTCGGCTATTTTATGAACTTCACTCTGATTGTCAATAACGAAAAGCAGACAGTATATAGAGCGATATGACCACCTCCAAAACGGTCCGCCTGTGGCGAAATGGAGATGGTTTGCTCTGCCGCTATATCCCTTTACATTAACTAATTTTTCAGTATATTTAATAGTAGTTATGGCAGAGACTGGGAAAAATTCGGTTGGCCCTGTTAGAAATTCTACAGGGCCGGAATCCGCTGACAAAAAAGCCAAGATTTCTAACGGGGTTGGTATTGTGAAGACTCATACGATAAGGCTTGTCGAGCCGCAGGGGCCTTTGGAGTTAGAGTGCGGCAGGAAGTTAGCTCCCATTGATGTGGCCTACGAGACATACGGCCGGCTTAACGAAGCCGGTGACAACGCTATTTTGATTTGTCACGCTCTCAGCGGCAACGCTCACGTTGCCGGCTATAATAGTCCCGACGACAGAAAGCCGGGCTGGTGGGATAATATGGTCGGCCCGGGTAAGGGTATCGACACAAACAAGTATTTCGTTATCTGCTCTAATTTCCTCGGCGGCTGCAGCGGAACAACGGGGCCTTCTTCCACAAATCCTGCGACCGGCAAGCCGTACGGCCTGGACTTTCCAATTATAACTATCGCTGATATGGTCAAGGTTCAAAAACTTTTGCTCGACAGGCTGGGCATAAAAAGACTGTTAGCGGTAATCGGCGGCTCTATCGGCGGAATGCAGGTTTTACAGTGGGCACTTTTTTATCCTGATTTTGTCAAGGCTGCGATAGCCGTTGCCACAACGTCTCATTTCGGCGCACAGTCAATAGCGTTTGATGCGGTAGGTCGAAATGCCATATTGGCGGATGCAAATTTCTCCGACGGTCAATATCACGACAAAAACGGTCCGGACAGAGGTCTGGCAATAGCGCGTATGATCGGGCACATAACTTATCTGTCGGAACATGGTATGCGGGAGAAATTCGGGCGTAAGCTGCGAAGTGCTGAGGAACCCCGCTCTGCGGTCCCATCAGGGACCCCTTCCGGGGGGACCCAGCAGTATAGTTACGATTTCAATTCCGAGTTTGCCGTTGAGACATATCTGGACTATCAGGGTCAAACCTTTGTGGAAAGATTCGATGCCAACAGCTATCTTTACATAACTAAAGCAGCAGATTATTTCGACCTACAAAAAGACTATGGGTCGTTAACCAAGGCCTTTGCAAATACCAAGTCGAGATTTCTTATAATCAGTTTTACCAGTGACTGGCTATTTACGCCCGCTCAGTCTAAAACGATGGCCGAAGCTCTTGCGGCGAGCAGGAAGGATGTAAGTTATTGTAATATTGCTTCGCCATACGGACATGATGCGTTCTTATTGGAGCCGGAAGTGCTGGGAAGATTCATTTGCTGCTTTTTACAGGCTACCTATAGGCCGGTAGGATCACAGCAACCGTGTTCGTGTTACGCCCGGAGTATGCGCAAGCTCAGCAGGTTTGAGCAAGCGCACAGGGCGCGTGTAGATTATGAGCTGATTGAATCTCTCATTGAGCCGAACAGTACGGTGCTCGATGTTGGCTGTGGTGACGGACAGCTTCTGGCCAATTTGGTGCGCGACAAAAACATTAAGGGCAGGGGTATTGAACTTGACCAGGAGCTGGTACTGGATTGCATCTGCAGGCGGCTGCCAATTATCCAGCAGGATATTGAGCAAGGACTGGAATATTACGGTGACAAGAGCTTCGATTATGTAATCCTGTCACAAACTGTTCAGACTATAAAAAATCCCGAAAAGGTTTTTAAGGAGCTTCTGCGAGTAGGAAAAAAAGTAATTGTGAGCTTTCCTAACTTTGCTTACTGGAGGAGCAGAGCACAGCTATTCTTTCGAGGCAAAGCACCGGTAACCAGGCAGTTGCCTTTCGAGTGGCATAACTCACCAAATATACATTTTTTGTCACTGAAAGATTTTGATAAGTTTTGCAAAAAGCTGGATGTTAAGGTCGAAAAAAAGGCGCTTTTGGTAAAGAGTTATCTTAGCCCGGTAAGATTTGCACCCAACCTGTTTGCTAAGCAGGCCATCTATGTGACCAGTAGGCAGATGACAGAAGACGGAGGACGGAAGACAGAGGACAAATGACAAATATATTTAATCCCACGTTTTACATGGGATTATCTTTTTAAGGAAGTTTGGAAATGGAGCAAGTTGAACGTATAGGAGTGTCGTTAGAAAAAAAGCTGCTTTCGAGTTTCGACAAGCTTATCGCCAAGCAGGGTTATCCAAGCCGATCCGAAGCTATACGTGATTTGATACGCCAGCAGTTAAGCAGCGAGCGTTTGAGTGATCCGGCAGCCAAAGCAGTCGCTGCGGTATTTGTTATATACGACCATCATTCAACAAAATTGATGCAGGAGATGGTCGGCATGCAGCATTCACATCTATTACAGACTATTTGCTCTATGCACGTTCATTTGGATGCTCACGATTGTATGGAGGTAATAGTCCTTAAAGGCCAAGTTGGCGAAATCAATAAGATGGGAGAAAATATATTGAGTCTCAAAGGTGTTAAACTCGGAAAAGCTAATCTTATTTCCACTGAACTGTGATGTAAAACTTGACAAGTATGAATGACGGCGGTTTAATGAAGTGAGCTTGGGGCGATTAGCTCAGTTGGTTAGAGCGCACGGATCACACCCGTGAGGTCACAGGTTCGAATCCTGTATCGCCCATTCACAGAATAAATCTCTGTTTGAGAGCCATTTCAATAGATCAAAAACACATTTGCTTTGTAGAAAAGCCTACCGTCATTCTGTATTTTTTTCGACAGAGCACAACGCATTTTGTTTTTTGCCCTAATTATTAAACCCTTCTGAAGTGAACCTTTGCATGTCAATCACTATTGATTTTCGTAGATATTTAGCTCATAATGTAAACGTTAAGCTGTAGAATCAATGGACTGGTTGATACTTGCATTAGTGAATCTTGCGATAAAGTATTATTAATTTCTCTGTTTCTATTGTCGTTGTTTTTGGTCATACATGGAAGAATAAATATATGGGAAGTAAATGGTACAACGTAAAAATAGGACTACTTAAAATATGTTACTGCATTCTTATTTTCTCACTCATACTGAGTTTAATATCTGCTGATGCTGTTTGCGGGGCGCAAGTACAAAACTCGTCTCGGCGAAGGTTCGCCGAGACGGAGCGGGATAGGCAGGGACCGAGAGTGGTTCCTTCGCCGCGGGCTGAGCTGAAGCTGGAAGAAATCCCCTTTAAGATCATATATGAAACCTATCGCGAAACCAACGGCAAAAAAAACTGGGAATTATACTTGATAAATGCAGACGGCTCCAATCCGGTTAATATTACCAATACCCCGGATGTGGATGAGATGTATCCACATGTCTCACCCGATGCTACCAAGATTTGCTTTGTTGTCGATGAGGGAACGGGAAGAGATAAGGTCCGAAGCGTCTATTATATGAATATCGATGGGACGCAGCGCATTAAAGTGGCTCAAAACGCTCGGCAGCCGTGCTGGAGTTTTGACAGCAAAAGCATCGCTTATCTGAAGGCAGAGTACGAGCGCTATAGTACCAAAGAGTATGCAACCGCTGAACTTTTAATCTATGATTTGGAAACCCGTCTGCATAGACCACACCCAAATAAAAGTCTGCATCATCTTTATGCCATTTGCTGGTCGCCTTATGGTAAGTGGTTCGTAGCTGCGGTAGAAGGAGGTATGGGTTACAGCGATACTATTCTGGCTTTCGAGTATGATGGAATAAAAGTTTTTGACCTTGCACAATGGCAAGTAAAAGGTTGTAGGCCAGATATTAGTCTTGACGGCAGCAAGATGGTGTGGGGGGAAACGGATTGGAATCTGTGCATCGGTGACATCGACCTGATGTCTAATGAACCAATGGTTAGCAATATCCGTGAATTAGTTAGATGCTCGCGTAAGGATAAGGTTTATCATATTGATTTATCGCCGGATGGCAGGTACATCACTTTTAGCTATGGTCCTTTTGGGGGTGGACAGCAAGTAGGCGGCAAAGCGCCCGGCTGGGATATCTGTGTCGGTGATATGTCGGACAAATGGGTCAAAGTCACCACTGACGGAAATCACAACAAAGAGCCTGACTGGGTACCGATTCAATCTGTGACTGGTAAACAAAACTAAAACAGTGGAAAGAATTTGACTTATGTCAGAGGTTAGGGATCAGAGGTCAGAATTCGGAAGTCGGAAGTCAGAGGTCAGAAATCAGAAATCAGAGTCCCATCCTCTGTCCTCCGTCTTCTGTCTTCCGTCCTCTGTCTTTTGTCCTCTGTCTTCTGTCCTCTGTCTTCTGTTCTTTATCGGCTGCCGCAAGGCTAAAGACACTGCTTATAAGCCGGAGGTCATAAAAATAAAGACCGGCGTAGAAATGGTGGCAATCCCTGCAAGCTGGTTCGAGATGGGAAATGATAAGGGAGCAGCTGACGAAAAACCTGTACACAGGGTTTGGATTAGTGCGTTCTGGATGGATAAATACGAAGTGGTACAGCAGCAGTTCAGGATATATGAGATTTCTGACCCTTCTCATTTTAAGAATCCAAAGAATCCTTTAGAGCAGATAAATTGGACCGATGCGGCCCTTTATTGTAACGACCGTTCACGTGCGGAGGGACTTGAGCCGTGCTATGATGAGCAAAACTGGCAGTGTAATTTCGAGGCAAATGGTTTCAGGCTGCCTACGGAGGCCGAGTGGGAGTACGCCTGTCGAGCGGGCACTACCACAAAATATAGTTTTGGTGACGATGTGCGAAAGCTAAAAGACTACGCGTGGTTTGTTGAGAGCTCATCCGGAAAAACACATCTTGTTGGAAAGAAGAAACCTAATCCATGGGGACTTTACGACATGCACGGAAATGTTGCAGAATGGTGTAACGATTATTATTCGGAAAGTTACTATAAATGGGGTCCAGCTAAGGATCCTAAAGGGCCTGCTATGGGAAAAGAAAGAGTCATACGAGGCGGAGCATGGAATTTAAGCGCCGAAGCTTGCCGGTCGAGCTATCGAGCAGGTGACCCTTCTATCAATGATACTTGTCTGGCAAGTGACGCTATAGGCTTTCGTTGCGTAAGAAATTCGCCCCACAACCCAGAAACTCAGCCAAATCTTAATGAAAAAGACGAAGCTCAGCAAATATCAAAAACAGGATTTGTCTATGATGATATATATTTAGAGCACAAAACGACGCCAGGCCATCCGGAAACAGCGCAGAGATTGGTTGCAATTGTTGAAAAATTAAAAGCAGGTGGATTATATTCTGATTTATTTATACTTTCACCGAAGCCTGCCGAAATAGAATGGATTGAAACTGTTCACTCATCTCACTATATAGAAAGGGTCAAAACCAGTTGCGAAAATGGCGTAGCATATCTGGACTCTTTAGACGTTCCCATATCGCAGATGTCCTATGAAGTTGCATTGGTGGCCGCTGGCGGAGTGCTTACAGCCATCGATGCAGTCATGGAAGGACAAATTCAGAACGCCTTTTGCGCAGTCCGTCCGCCTGGCCATCATGCGTTAAGCGACCGGGCGATGGGATTCTGCGTCTTTAATAATATTGCTATCGGCACACGATACATCCAGAAGAAATATAATCTACAGAGGGTGCTCATTGTAGATTGGGACGTTCACCACGGCAACGGGACTCAAGCGATGTTCTATGATGACCCTGACGTATTATACTTTGGTGTGCATCAGTATCCCTTCTATCCAGGCACCGGAAGGCAAGCAGAGAAAGGAAGCGGAAAAGGTTTGAACTACAATATAAACGTGCCTTTGCCGGCTGGCTCTGGAGATGATGATTATCTGAAGGTCTTCAGTGAAAAGCTTGAGCCTGCAGCCCTTTCGTTTTCTCCTGACTTTGTGCTCATCTCCGCCGGCTTTGATGCCTGTAAAGGTGACGTGCTTGGTGGGATGAATATTACGCCGCAGGGATTTGCACAGTTAACGCAGATAGTCAAGAGTATAGCAGAGAAGTGCTGCGAAGGTCGGCTTGTTTCCGTTCTTGAGGGCGGATACGACCTGGATGCGATGTCAGCCTCGGTTGAAGAGCACATTCGAGTTTTGATGGAATAAAAGGACACCGAATGTTATTTCATACATGGCTTTTTGTACTATTTTTCCTGATTGTATATCTGATTTATCTTGTCCTGAAAAGGACAAGATTTCGATTGTTCTGGCTCTTAGCCGTTTCCTATTTTTTTTACGCGTGCTTTCATCCTCTATATCCGATTTTGATCGCTTATGCTTCGCTGGTTGATTATACCGTCGTTGCAAGAATGGCCAAAAGCAGCCGGGGGAAGGCATGGCTTTTTGTCAGCATATTTAACAATCTCGCTCTATTGGGCTTCTTCAAATACGGCGGTTTTGTCACCGATAATTTAAACCTTCTGTTATCATCGTTAGGCATTTCGTATGCTATTGCTGAGCCGGGCATTATTTTGCCTGTGGGATTGTCTTTCTATACGCTCCAATCCATGAGCTACACTATCGATTTCTATCGCGGCAATATAGAAAGAGAAAAAAGCTTTATAGCTTACGCAGCTTATGTTTCTCTTTTTCCTCGATTGCTGGCCGGACCTATCGAGAGGGCTAAGAGCTTATTACCGCAACTGCACACGACGCCCAGGATATCGATCCAGGATGTCACGGATGGACTTTCTCTGTTTGCCGTTGGGCTTTTCAAGAAGGTTGCATTGGCAGACTACATGGCTCTATATGTCGATAAGGTCTATGCTGCTCCTGAGCAGTTTAAGTCACCGGCCCTGCTTCTTGCGACTTTTTTGTTTTCCTGGCAGATTTATTTTGACTTTAGCGGCTACACGGATATGGCGCGCGGCTTGGCTCGTATGATGGGTGTACGTTTGATGCTGAACTTCAATAATCCGTATTTGGCGACGGGCTTAGGCGACTTCTGGCGAAGATGGCATATCAGTTTATCATCCTGGTTTAAGGACTATGTCTATATTCCTCTGGGAGGCAACCGGCACGGCAAGCTCAAAACCTATAGAAATATGTTTTTGACTATGATTATTTCAGGCTTATGGCATGGTGCTGCCTGGACTTTCGTAATCTGGGGCGCGGTACACGCTTTAGGAAGGTTTTTAACAAGAGAGCTCGAAGGGACATCGTTTTATAAAGAAAAAGTGCCGGGATTGGTAAAACAGCTTTTCGTGTTTGCCCTTGTGACGTTTGCGTGGATTTTCTTCCGGGCGGAAAATATAAGTGACGCATGGCTGATTATAACAAGATTGTTCAGCTCAGGATTAGCGAATCCATACTGTCCGTTATTGGCTTTGACTTTGATTTTAACCGTTTGGCTTTATCAGTTTATCTATGAATCCGCAATCAGGTGGGTCCTTGAAACAAGAGCTGTGCGCATAGGATTAGTTGTTGCTATGATTATGTACTTAGCTGTTTTTGCTAAATCAAGCGAGACACCGTTTATTTATTTGCAGTTCTGAAGAAGGAATATCGCCGATGAACCGAAGCGACAGACGAGAAACGATGGAATTAGAGATTCCTTTCGGCTCCAACTGCGTGCGGTTATCAGGCTTTGAATGGCTCATTGTTGCAGTAGTTGTCTCGGCTCTATTTTATTGTGTACCTATACTCTGGAAACACATTGAGAAATTGAAACCTGGGCCAGACTATCGCTTACCATACAGCCTGAGCGATGACTACTGGCTGTTCAGCCGATACTGCCAATGGGCCTGCTCACGAGAAAAAACATTAGTCATAGGCGATTCGGTTGTTTGGGGACATTATGTGTCAAAAGAAAATACGTTATCTGGCTATCTCAATGAAGTCGCTGGCCGACATAAGTTCGTTAATATGGGTGTGGACGGCATTCATCCGGTGGCGTTGGCGGGTTTGCTTCGATACTATGGTCGGGACATCACAGACAAAGACATTATTTTGCATTTTAATCCCTTATGGACGAGCTCAAAAAAGCATGATTTGCAGATTGAAAAGGAATTCAATTTTAATCATCCTAAGTTAGTGCCGCAGTTTGTTCCGAATATTCCGTGCTATAAGGTTTCTTCATCTGTGAGAATCAAGTCAGTGATTGAGCGTTATATATCTTTCTTTAGCTGGACGTCCCATTTGAAGAGAGCATATTTCGAGAATCCGGATCTGCCGAGGTGGACTCTGGAGCATCCTTACGAAAATCCTTTGAAAAATATTACATTGCAACTGCCGGCCTCTGACGGCTATAATTGGTCTGGACATCTTCCCTGGTACGAAAAAGGTGTAACCAAACAGGATATCCAATGGGTAGCGATTGAGAATTCATTGCAATGGAGATTTTTTAAGTACTCAGTTGAGTTATTAAGAAAAAGAGGAAACAGGGTATTAGTATTGTTAGGCCCGTTTAATGAGCATATATTGCAGAGAGGAAGCATCAACACTTATCGACAGATGAAAAAAAAGATTGAGGCTTGGCTCAAGCAGAATAATATTCCTTACTATATGCCTGAGGCACTACCCAGCAGTATGTATCGCGATGCCAGTCACCCGTTGAGTGAAGGTTACGTCGAGCTTGCAAGGCAACTTTTTAAATCCGCGTACGGCGGGTCAGATTGAACATCTTGCATTAAGGAGGCGCACAATATTATGAATTCACGCGAAAGAGTTCTTAAAGCTTTGAACTTTGAAAAAGTGGATCGTACTCCTGTGGATATGGGCGGAACATCCTGGACTGGGATTCAGGTTAGCGTCGTAGCCGAGCTGCGGCGGGCACTCGGTTTGGGCAGGCCAGATGAGCTGGTGAAAGTTGTTGAGCCTTATCAAATGCTCGGAGAAGTTGATGCCGAGCTGCGAGAGGCGCTCGGACTTGATGTCGTCAATCTGCCCACACCCAAAAATATGTTCGGCTTTGAGGACACAGATTGGAAACCATGGCAAACATTCGACGGTACAAATGTGTTAGTGCCTGACAAGTTCAATACCGACCCTGATCCTAACGGCGATATTTTAATGTATCCACAAGGTGACAAGTCGGCACCAGCTTCAGCCAGGATGCCCAAAGGCGGTTTCTATTTTGACGCGATTATTCGTCAAAAGCCTATTGATGATGCTAAATTGAACCCTGCGGATAATCTTGAGGATTTTACCTTAATCGGTGATAAAGACCTTAAGTACTACGAGCAAAAGGCAAATGAGCTTTATAAAAACACCAACCTGGCGATTGCGGCAGGATTTTCGGGAATGGCCTTCGGCGACATAGCACTTGTGCCGGCAACGTGGATGAAGGACCCGAAAGGGATTCGCGACATCGAAGAATGGTACATAAGCACTATCACACGAAGAGAATATATTAAAGAGGTATTTGCAGGTCAGGCTGAAATTGCAGTCAAGAATCTTGAGCGGATTTACCAGGCTGTCGGCGATAAGGTGCACGTTGTGGCTCTGGACGGCACCGACCTGGCGGCACAGGATACACTATTTTGCTCACCCGACGGATACAGAGAGCTTTATCTGCCATACAGTAAAAAAATCAACGACTGGATTCATGCCAATACTAAATGGAAGTCGATGAAGCACTGCTGTGGCGGCTGCGAGCCATTGATTGAAGGATTCATTGAAGCTGGTTTTGATATTCTAACTCCTCTCCAGACCTCAGCGAGAGGCATGGACCCGAATTTGTTGGTTGAAAAATACGGCGGCAGGATTGTCTTATGGGGTGGCGGCGTTGATACTCAAAGGACATTGCCGTTCGGTACTCCCGATGAAGTGTTTGAGCAAGTCACCGAACGCGTTAAGATATTCAGCCGAAAGAACGGATTCGTCTTCAATACAATTCACAATATTCAAAGCAATACGCCGATCGAGAATTTGTTGGCGATGTTCAGGGCTTTGGGTCAAAACGTATAATACGGTTCATATAAAATGAATGCGTTTTGTCCGCTAAACTCAAATTCATTGTCAAACAAGATTTGTTTAGCCCCCCAATCCTTCGACTCCGCTCAGGCCTGCCCCGAGCATGGCCGAGGGGACAGGTTTGTTGGGGGGTTATCCAGTATTATTGGAGGATTATCCAGCAGCAATTATTACAAAAATTTTTGTAACTTGCTAATCCAATTCCATTGGAAAATAGTTTTTAGCGTTGTTAAAGCAGATATCCTCGACCATTTTTCCAAGCAGCTCTAAATCGCTGGGCAACAGACCCGCTTCAACGTCACTTCCAAGAATATTGCACAGTATTCGGCGGAAATATTCGTGCCTCGGATAAGACATAAAGCTCCTTGAGTCGGTCAGCATACCAACGAATCGGCTCAACAGGCCCATATTTGAAAGCACGCGCATCTGCTCCTCCATCCCATCCTTTTGGTCGAGGAACCACCACGCTGAGCCGTACTGAATTTTGCCGGCTGCGGAGCCATCCTGAAAGTTGCCGACCATGGTGACCATTAAGGCGTTATCCCTCGGATTGAGATTGTAAAGGATTGTTTTCGGCAGCTTGTTTCGGCTGTCCAGGCGGTCAAGGAATTTGGCTAATGGTTTGGCTATCTCGAAATCGCCGATGGAATCGTATCCGGTATCTGGACCGAGCGTCTTGAGCATTCGTGTATTGTTATTTCTAAGGGTGCCGAGGTGAAGCTGCTGAACCCAGCCGGCTTCATAGTCCATCAAAGCAAATTCGACCATCATCGCAGATTTGAACTTGAGACGCTCGCTAATTTCCAGTTCCCTTCCGCGTTTGATTTTGCCGAATATTGTTTCGATCTCTTTTCCGGTGTAGTCTTCGGCGTATGCGGTTTCAAGGCCGTGGTCGGAAAGACGACAGCCGTTTTTATGGAAGTAGTAATGACGTTCTCGGATCGCCTCAAGGTATGAATGGAAATTAGCTATTTCCATGTCACAGATTTCTTCAAGCTTATCAATAAATACGTTCAGAGCCGATATATCTTCAACCGCCATAGCCATATCCGGCCGCCAGGCCGTGTGGACCTTTACTTCAAAGCCGTCTTCTTTGATTTTCTTATGGTGCTCTAATGAATCAAGCGGACCTTCTGTGGTGCAAATAAGCTTAACATTCATCTTACGGAGGATGTTGCGGACGCTAAATTCTGGAGTTCGCAGCATCTCGCCGGCAGTCTGGTAGATTTCTTTTGCTGTACTCGGATTTAACAGCTTGTTGCTTATACCAAAATAACATTTCAGCTCCAGATGAGTCCAGTGATAAAGCGGATTTTCAATGCAGTAGGGGACGGTCTGTGCCCACTTTTCAAACTTTTCGTAATCGTCCGCATCGCCGGTGATGTATTTTTCCGCTATGCCATTGGTTCTCATTGCCCGCCATTTATAATGGTCGCCATAGAGCCATATCTGGGTCAGGTTATTAAACCGATGGTTGGTGGCAATCAAATCAGCCGGCAGGTGACAGTGATAGTCATAAATTGGCATTTTCTTTGCATGCTCGTGGTAAAGAGTTTTAGCGGTTTTGGTTTGCAGTAGAAAATCTTCCGTCATAAATTCAGCAGTCATCTCTTGTCCTCACATTTGGTAATTGGTAACTGGTAATTGATAACTATTTACCATTTAATCATTTTTGGGCTGGTCTCGCTCAGCTTGCTTCTTTTCTCTGTCTTCTGTCTTCTGTTTTCTGTCCTCTGTCTTCTTGCGCGTGGGCGGCTCGAATTTCGCCATCTTCTTAGCCCAATCGACTACTTCGCTTTTGGTTTTTTGCAGACGTTCGGATTTTGGTCTGCCTGTTTTCTTTTCTTCTTCATAGATCTTACGCATCCATAATGTGTAGGCTATCCACCCAATTGCCAGCACCGACAGAGCAATTAGCATGAAAATCTTATACATAACGACTTTCCTTGTTTAGAATTTGCTTTGTAGAAAACATAGTACATGTCATTTCGAGCGAGCCGAAAGGAGAGTCGAGAAATCTGCTTTTTGAATAGATTTCTCCACTTCGCGTCCCTTGGGGACGCTTTGGTCGAAATGACTTATGATCTTTTCTCCAAAGCATTTTAAGTTTTATCTTATGGCCTTGTTTTTTCTACGCCTAAGGTTCATAAAAAATATATGCGTTTGAAAACAGAGCCGCGACCATAAGAGAGCGGTCCTAATTAAACTGTATAAGTTGAGGCTGATGTATCGCCGCCGTGGCCGGTCCAGTTTGTATGGAAAAATTCGCCTCGCGGCTTGTCCACCCGTTCGTAAGTATGGGCGCCGAAATAGTCCCGCTGGGCCTGCAGTAGATTAGCCGGCAGGCGGTTGGCACGATAGCCATCATAATAGGCCAAAGCAGAACTTATTGCCGGCACCGCGATGCCGAGCTTGATTGCTGTGCTGATGACTCGCCGCCAGGAGGCCTGGCCTTTTCGGACAGCACGTTTGAAAAACGGATCGAGCAAAAGATTAGTCAAGTTGAGATTTTTATCGAATGCGTCTTTTATCTTGTTGAGGAAAACCGAACGGATGATACAGCCGCCCCGCCAAATCGACGCGATGCCACCATAATTGAGGTTCCAATTGTACTCTGCAGCCGCTGCACGCATCAACTGATAGCCCTGGGCGTAGCTGACAATCTTTGATGCGTACAAGGCCTTTCGCAGGTCTTCAATGAATTTGGAACTGTCACCTTTGAACTTTGCCCGTGGTCCTTTGAGTAGCTTTGCGGCCGCGACGCGTTCTTCTTTCAAAGCTGAAAGGCAGCGAGCGAAGACAGCTTCGCCGATGAGCATCAAAGGCTGGCCGAGATTCAATGCCTCAATAGCGGTCCATTTGCCAGTTCCCTTTTGGCCGGCTGTATCGAGAATAAGGTCGATAACTTCATTGCCTTGCTCATCTTTATACGCGAGGATGTCACGGCTTATCTCAACGAGGTATGAGCCAAGCTCGCCCTCGTTCCACTCGGCGAGACAATCGTGCATTTGCTTATTTGTCATGCCGAGGCCTACTTTCATCATCTGATATGTCTCGCAAATCATCTGCATATCGCCGTACTCGATGCCATTGTGCGTCATCTTAACGAAGTGACCGGCTCCGTTTTCGCCCATCCATTCGCAGCACGGCTGGCCGTCGGGTGCCTTGGCTGCGATTTTCTGAAAGATCGGTTTCACATGCTCCCATGCTGCAGGGGAGCCGCCTGGCATAATTGAAGGGCCTCGCAGCGCCCCTTCTTCACCGCCGGAGACGCCTGTACCGATATATAGCTTGCCTTCGCTCTCGACGTATGCAGTTCTGCGGATGGTGTCGGGAAAGTGCGAGTTACCGCCGTCGATGATGATGTCACCATCTTCCAGAGAGGGCAGGAGCTTCTCGATAAAATCATCGACGGGCTTGCCGGCTTTTACCATCAGCATAATCTTTCGCGGCTTACTTAGGTTTTCGACAAACTCTTCGATAGAATGGCATCCGATGATGTTTTTGCCTTGTGCACGGCCGTTTATAAAATCATCAACTTTTGATACGGTGCGGTTAAAGCAGGCCACCGTGAAGCCCTTGCTTTCCATATTCAGAATTAGATTTTCACCCATCACCGCCAAACCAATCAGGCCGATATCTGCCTGCGGTGAGCTTGTCGAATCCGCTTTTGACATTTTACTTTACTCCTTATGTAATTATTTGTTTAATCTCAGCATTGGTACATTATAACAACCGCACTGTAATTAATCACCGGTTTTAGGTATTGGTTAATTCAATCGTTTTAAGAATTCTTTTGCCGTCTTTTTGGTTTTTGGACTCTTACAGCTCAATTGTTTCTTAACGAATTCAATGATTCTTTTTTTGTTCCTTGTTTGGTCGAAATACTCTTCAAAAGCTTCTATGATAGATGTTTTGACCAAGTCCTTGCGTTCCTGCTCGTGATGGGTTTTGTCTATACTTAGAAGTCTGTTGGTTATCCTTGTTTGAAGTTTTGGTTTTGCCTTTACAATTTTTCCTGAAGCACCTGCAAGGTATGCTGCCGTGATAAAGCTCTTGTCGTTTAGCAGACCATAGAACCGGTCAAACACTTTCTCGAACTTGTTGTCTTTATCAACCTTAGTAAGATTTGCTAAGAGAAGCGCTGCACTAAGCTTGTGGTAAGTGTTGTCACTGTCCAGAAATTTGACAAAATAATCCCAATTGGAGTATAAGGTTTTTGGCTGTTCTTCTGTTATAAAAAAGAGAACCTTATGACTATTATATCTTATCGTTTCGTTCTTCGACCAGAGATTATCAAGCAGCTCAGCCGGCAGTTCATCGTCCTTCAACGCCTTCTTTGCGACAGCTTTGATGTTGATATTTTTATTGTTTAGATTGACTGGCATAGTATTTGACTGTATATTTCTGCCGGTTTAATATTTTGGAATAGTTGGTATATATCCACTGGATAATCTGTATAGCGTTTCGCCGGCGTGGTGTACAACTAAAATTCCTTCGTCCTCTCTGGTTTCATAGTCGGATATTTTTATTTCAGCAGGATTCATATAGCCGAGGTTCACTTTCTCGCAGCGCTGCCTACCAATGCCGGTTGCGAGCACTACATTAATCCTGGGCTTTTCAACGCCGTCGATGAACGTGCCGATACCTTTAACGTGCGTGGAGTGCGCCAGCGAGGCCCGCGGGACATCCATGAATTTATCCATTTGCTTTAGGAAATAATCTCGCGTGTGATAGCCTATTTTGTCCAGAACCTTGCCGTGAGTATATGATATTTCCGTTATGTGCGGGGCATATATAATAAGTGTCGCACCATCAGCAGCTACCGGTTCGAGTTTGTACGCCACCTTGCCGGCTGTCCATATATCGTCATACATCTTTGGCGTAATGCCAAGAATGGTTTTATATGGCTGGTCTTTATAAACGATGTGGACGTCTTTTGATAAATCTGCCGCCTTTTCCCAGGCCTGGACGCAATCGCCGATGAATAGTCCCTTGAGCTTATCTTCGACGGCAACGATGGCAAATAGTGTGTGAGGCATTTTTATAAACGAGGCCGCCTTTTCAACGACCTTTCTGGTCGGCGTCCACTTGTTGCCGTTTATAACGGGATTTGTGATAACAGCTCCGAGCCAGTGAAAAAAGTTTATGATTTCTTCGCCGGCAATTCCCGGAAAGATGTACTTATGTCCGCCGGAAAAGCCCACCACCTCGTGAGGGAAAACGGGGCCCACGATGAAAAATTCATCGTACTCTAAGATCAATTTATTGATGGCCACATCGACTTGCTCGCGAAACAAGCCGTCACTTATCTGCTCAATTTCGTCGGCGGTGATTTTTCCGATAGGAGTAAATGTCTCAGGTCTTTGCCATTCGTGATTAAAGAATTTCACGAGTGCGTATTTGCTGTGATGCTCTTTCACTGTTATATTCAGCCTTGTGCAGATTTGCTCTTCTGAAAGCGGAGGATGAGTTCCAAGTGCAACCAAACAATCAATGTTTTTTACCTTTTGCTCCAGACAGTCATAGATGATTTTGAATATATCTCCGATAGGCCCCGAACGTGTGTTGTCGGGAATTATAAGCAAGATTCGTTTGCCGGCATAGTCGTTTCGCGCGAAGAACTCGGCAATTGCTTCGCGAGCTTCATCGTTTCCAATAAAACCTTTTTTTCTTTGACGTTCGATTAACATTTAACTCGTCGTGCGTATTGCGTATGTCGTATTGCGTTAAAAATGAATTTTTATTTTTCCCATGGAGGTGTTTCAGGCAGATAAGCATCAAATTCTTTGATTACTTTTTCTTCGTAGTCGCCGGCGTAGTTGCTATTAAGAAATTTATCAAACGCTTCATCGTGGAATCTTTTCCATGATTCTACCTCGTTACCAGGATTAACCGGATAAAACAAAGCATCATTAGCCCTGGCGGCCTTCATATCCCCCGGTGCGTCGCCAATCATCAGAACATGGTCCTTTTCATACCTCCCCTTCGCGGCGTATTCGAGGTGTTGAGCTTTCTTGCCCATTTCCTGTCCTGCTATAACCTTTACGTACTTGGCGATACCGTGTTCTTCCCACTCACGTTTGAGTGCTTCATTAGGCGTAGCTGAAACGACAATAACATCAGCTAAAGGCTGGATTTTTTCAAGGCACTCCCGCACATACGGAAACGGCGGCATGCCTTTGACCGTCTCTCCGATAGCCCAATTGACCCGCTCACTCCAGGCCAGAGCAAGCTCCAGCTCACGTTTGACCTCCGGATCCGTGGCTTTGGCGATAGCCTGCTTTAGGCCGTCGTTACTTAATAGGCTCTCTGGGTCGTCAACCCACGCAAAATAGTGCGGGTATTGCGGAACCCGGAAATTTCTCGCCTTTGTCATCGGATGATTAGGCAGCAGCTCTGCTATGATTCGCTTGGCTGTTTTATGTCGGTTGGCACCACGCGTTTTAGAAAACAAATCTGCAAACTCCTTGCATTCACGGGCTGCCTGAGCGACCGGCTGAAGTCCAAAATAGGCAATCATCCACGGGCAAAAACACTCGCGTTGTTTGATGCCCATCGTGTCAAATGCACAGCCGTCCGAATCAACGCCAACGAAAAATTTCTTTTCCGGTCTGAATTTCTTTAGCGGTCTTGCCGGATCAATTTCCGTCATCTTTGTTCTCCGTAAAATTTGTAGATACTAACTTTCCTGGGGCCTCGTTTGTTACCTCTAAATCCTATATCTGGCCTTAGTGGAATTTTCATGCCGTCCGTTTCCTGAAGCCAGTTAAATAATCTTTTGTTCAATTCTTCTATCAGTTGTTTGTGGCTCGGATCGTCAATAAGATTAAACATTTCCTCCGGATCATTGTCCAGATCATATAGTTCATCCGTGTCCCAGATGCCGTGATAGTGCAAGTATTTATATCTGTCAGTACGTACAGCATGAACCGTTGGTGTCTGAGGGTAGTTTCTCTCCCAGTAGTATTCATAGAATATGGCGTCCCGCCAGGGAACTTTCCGGCCTGCAAGCAGAGGTAAGAAGGACCTGCCGTCCATGTCATCCGGCGTCTGCAAAGCCGCTGCTTGTAGTATCGTTGGAGCAATGTCTATATTCTGTACTAATTGTTCGACTTTTATTCCGGGCTTTATGATTTCCGGGCACCGGGCCAATAGTGGCACTCGTATGGATTCTTCGTAGCCGTGACGCTTGTCGATCAGGCCATGCTCGCCAAAGCTAAAGCCGTTGTCACCCATATAAAATACCAGGGTTGAATCTGCAACTCCCATTTCTTCAAGGCAGTGTAATACATTACCTATGCTCTCATCGACACTCAGCAAAGTCTCGCAATAGCGCTTGTAGAATGTGTCGAAATCCATCTGGCCGTGGTACATATAGTCCACGCCGTGCCAGCTATTGCGTTGTTCCTTGACCCACCGAGGCTTGCCCGTGTAGCTCTCTGTCGTATCAGCCATACTCTTTGGGTATTCGAGCGTGACGTTTTCATATTTGCCCCGATGTCGCTTGGCCGGCTCGAACATGGCGTGAACCGCTTTGTGCGAAAGATATAAGAAGAATGGCTTGCTCCGGTCTCGTTCCTTTTTAAGCCAATTGAGAGCATAGTCGGTTAGTTCGTCGCTGATGTGTTTCTTGGCTTTGACTTGTTTGCCGTCGACGTTTAGCTGGCAATTGTAATATTCGCCTTGGCCTCGGAAACTGACCCACTTATCGAAGCCCGGCCGAGGGCTGTCCTTTTGGTGGCCCATGTGCCATTTGCCTATAAATGCCGTTTCGTAGCCGATTTCCTTTAGATATTGTGGGAAGAATGTGACGTCCTTTCGAATTGGAGTCTGGTTGTCCACGACGCCGTGCCTGTGCGAGTATTGGCCTGTCAGTATCGAGGCGCGGCTGGGCGAGCATAATGATGTGGTTACAAAAGCGTTGGCGATATGTGCTCCTTCTCGAGCCATACGATCCATATTTGGTGTCTTCAGGAATTTAGGTTTTTTCAGAAAACCCATAAAATCATACCGATGGTCGTCGCTCAAAATGAATATTACATTTCCTGGTTTCTTGCCAACGATTTTTCTTAATTTCGCCTGGGAGGTGGCACGTCTGGTTGCAAAACCAATAGCAACCGAAGCCGCTCCGGCTGACTTAAGAAAATCTCTTCTTGAGAAAGGATTTTTTTCGGTCATCTCTTAATCCTAAATTCGCTTTCCGCCTGTTGCGGGATTTAAACCCCGCTGAAAGCTGAGAAGCCGCCGTCTATGGGGACGACAACTCCGGTGACAAACTTAGCCGCATCGCTTAGCAGCCACATAACAGTTCCGACCAGCTCTTCCGGCTGGCCGAATCTTCCCATCGGCGTATGGTCGATGATCGTTTTGCCTCGGTCGGTCAGCTTGCCGGTTTTCTCGTCGGTCAAGAGGAAGCGGTTTTGTTCAGTCAGGAAAAATCCCGGCGCAATCGCATTGACGCGGATGTCCTTGGAATAGTTCTGGCAGATGTGCACCGCCAGCCATTGCGTGAAATTGCTCACGGCTGCTTTAGCTGCTGAATACGCGGGGATTTTAGTCAAAGGGCGGAAAGCATTCATGCTGGAAATATTTAGTATTATGCCGGTTTCTCTTTCAGCCATTTCTTTAGCGAAGACTTGTGTCGGCAGTAGCGTGCCAATAAAATTTAGGTCGAAAACAAATCGAACAGCTTCACTTGGAAGATCGAAAAAAGAAAGGTCTGGCGACGTAGTGGTCTCTTTTTTATTGCCGCCTGCTCCGTTTATCAACACGTCAACCGGGCCAAGTTTATCGATGATTTTTTCTTTAGCGGCCTGCAGAGTCTCTTTATCGAGCACATTGCACTTTACTGCAATTGCTTGGCCGTTATTAGATTTAATTTCATCGGCAACCTTTTTTGCGGCCGTCTCGATCAAATCAAGCACAGCGATTTTCGCGCCGGCGGCACCGAGTGCTCTGGCCATTGTGCCGCACAGAACTCCGCCGGCACCGGTAATAGCGATAATTTTACCTTTAACATCAAATAATGTATTCATTTTTCCGTTCCTTTGGGGGACAAAACCCCTAAACAATTTTTTGATGTATTATATATATTTTGGCAGTTTTTTCTCCAATGGTTTTCGCTCGAATCGCATAAATACAGGCAGTCCGTCTTCGCCGATTTTTATAGGTGCTTCGCCCTGCACTAAAGGCCTTATATAATCGCGCATTGCATCAGTGATGTGATTTCCTTTGTCATTTATGAATTCTTTGGGCACTTTCTTTTCGCCATTGGCTACATCACGAAGCTCTGCAAGTCCTGCTGTGCATTTGTATTTTGGCCTATCTTCTCTAACCAGTGTCACCATCTTGCCATTGACACCTTCCATCGCGTGTTTTACCGCCATCTGTCCGCACATATAGGCCTCATTGACATCGGTTAGTGAAGCAAAGTGCATAGCACTTCGCTGATTAGTGCCGAGCTTATTGCAGCGGGCCTTAATTTTCACTTCCTTTTCAATTACTGCTTTGAGCATATCTGCGACGCCGCCGAGTTGGACATGGCCGAAACTGTCTTTGCTGAAAGTACCTGAGTCAGCAGTGACGTACTGACCTTTATCATCTTTTAAACCTTCACCTGCAACAATAAAGACCCTATCTAATTCTTTAAGCACTTCTTGAACATCGCTGATAAATTTATCGAACGAAAAGGCTGCTTCGGGCATGTAAACAAGATGCGGCGCATCCTCGCTGCTTCGGTGTGCAAGACCCGTTGCTGCTGCTATCCAGCCGGCATTTCGTCCCATCACTTCTAAAATTGTGCAGGTATCTGTTGTATAGAGCGCATCGGTATCTCGGCCGGCTTCCATAGCGCAGGTGGCGACATACTTAGCTACGCTCGGATAGCCCGGACAATGGTCGGTGAATGCAAGGTCGTTATCTACCGTTTTCGGAATGCCCATACACGTAAGCTCATATTTTGCATCCGCTGCCAGTTTATTGACCTTATCCGCCGTATCCATCGAATCATTTCCGCCGGCATAGAAAAAGTAGCGAATCTCATGCGCCTTAAAGACGTCCAGCACCCGTTCAAAATCCGCCTTGGACTCTTCGAGCGATTTTAACTTATATCTGCACGAGCCAATGGCTGCGGCAGGTGTTTGCTTTAATGCTTCAATGGTTTCGGGTAATTCAGCCGAGAGGTCAAATAGTTCTTCCTTTAGGACGCCTAATATGCCGTTGATTGCCCCTATTACGCGACCAATTTTGCCTGATTTCATTGCCTGCTGGATTACGCCGCAGGCACTTGAATTAATAACAGAGGTTGGTCCGCCGGACTGGGCTACAATAGCGTTAGGTTTTGAACTCATCGTAACTGCTCCCGTATAAGCTCTTTTACATATTGATTAAATTGCTGTTTATCGGCAAAATATACATAAAGACAACTGAGAATTCAATAGACTTTTTTGGGGGAGAAGAATACGCCAAATTACATGATAGCGCATTTCGATGAAATAGATGTCCAAAGCTGTCCTTGCGGCTATACCCAGCGGGCCTTCATAAGTCCTGATAATCCCGTAGCAACGTTGCATATAGTTGAAATTACAGATAATGCACGGGAGCATTATCACAAAAAACTGACAGAGATATACTTTGTTCTTGATGGAAATGGCTCTATTGAGCTTGACGGCAAATTGGTTACTGTAAAGCCCATGACCGCAATCTTTATTAAACCGCTCTGCCGACATCGTGCCGTAGGAAGGACGCGAATAGCCAACGTTTGCATTCCAGCTTTTGACTCCAAAGATGAGTACTTTGATTAAAATAGGAAATATCGGATTTTACTAGAGATTTACGATACCGCGGTTTCATCCCGGTTCACCTTCGGGACATTTATAATTCCCTTATTAACTTTACAATCGTTTTTGGCCTTGTTAAAATGCGATAGATTAGTTTCGTCGCGTGTAATACACATTGTGAATAATAAACACGATACTAAATATAATATACGAAAATGGCTGGCAAAATAATTATTGATATCGAACGATGCAAAGGTTGTGAACTGTGCGTAGCCGTATGTCCGAAAAATGGTATCATTATTTCCAACCGCTCAAACAAAGCCGGCTACTTCCCGGCCGAAGTGGTTGGCAGCGATTGTACCGGCTGTGCGATGTGTGCTATCATCTGTCCGGAGGCGGCAATTGAGGTCTATCGCGAGGACGATGCAAACGGCAAACCAAAGAAGAGCAAGCCGTCTTTAGTTAAAGGAAAAGCGTGACTCAAAGGATTCTAATGTGTGGCAATGAAGCCCTTGCGGAATCGGCTATCATTGCCGGCTGCGATGCTTACTTCGGCTATCCAATTACACCGCAAAACGAAGTCACCGCCTATATGTCCCGAAGAATGCCCGAAGAAGGCCGAGTCTTCGTGCAAAGCGAGAGCGAACTGGCGGCGATCAATATGGTATTTGGAGCTTCAGCCACGGGCAAAAGAGCTATGACCAGCTCATCGAGTCCCGGTATCAGCCTGATGCAGGAAGGTATTAGCTATTTAGCTGGAGCAGAGCTGCCGGCTGTTGTGGTCAACGTTATGCGAGGCGGGCCGGGCCTGGGCAATATCGCACCATCTCAGGGTGATTACTTCCAGGCTACCCGCGGTGGGGGACACGGCGACTACCGAACAATCGTCTTAGGGCCGTCAAGCGTACAGGAGCTGGTTGATTGTATGCCGTTGGCGTTTGACTTAGCCGATCAATATCGGATGCCTGTAGTCGTCTTAGCCGACGGCATCCTGGGCCAGATGATGGAGCCGATAGTTTTCCACGAGAAACTAGGCCGAGACCTGCCGTCTAAAGACTGGGCTTTAACCGGAGCCGAAGGCCGAGAGCAAAACATCGTCCGCTCTTTATGGCTCGGTGAGGGTGTGCTGGAAAAATTTAATTATAAGCTGCAGGCCAAGTATAAGCAAATCCAGAAAGACGAAGTGCTTTGTGAGCAATTCAAGATTGACGATGCCGAGATTGTAGTGGTTGCTTATGGCATCGCAGCGAGAATTGTTCGTGGGGCAGTGGATAAGGCAAGAGAAGAAGGAATCAAGGCAGGCTGGATACGCCCTATCACCCTGTGGCCGTTTCCCGCCGAGCAAATCAGCAGAGCCGCTGAGCAGTTTCGCATATTCCTGACTGTGGAAATGAGCCTCGGCCAGATGGTTGAGGATGTAAAATTAGCTGTAGCTGGAAAAGCACCGGTGTTGTTTTACGGCCGAGCCGGCGGCGGCATACCAACAGTCGAAGAAATCCTCGACAAAATTAAGGAACTTCAAATCAGACCTAAAACGCAATACGCAATACGAGATACGCAATACAAATAGTATGAAAGCTATATTTACACGAACACCTACATTTAAGGATTGTCCAACGCATTATTGCCCCGGCTGCGGACATGGAATCGCCCATCGATTGATAGCTGAGACAATCGATGAGCTGGGCATACACGGCCGAACTATCGGCATAGCGCCTGTCGGCTGCGCGGTGTTGGCGTATAACTATCTTGATGTGGATATGGTTGAGGTGGCACACGGTAGAGCACCGGCAGTGGCGACGGGTATGAAAAGGACCAATCCGGATAAAATAATATTCTCGTACCAGGGCGACGGTGACCTTGCAGCAATCGGTACAGCGGAGATTATTCACGCTGCCCATCGAGCAGAACAAATAACAGTTATCTTTATCAATAACGCGGTCTTCGGAATGACGGGCGGTCAAATGGCACCGACTACAACCGTTGGGCAGGTCACTGCTACCACACAAAAGGGCAGAAATACCAAAGGCGAAGGATATCCGCTGCAAGTATCTGAATTATTAGCTGTCTTGCCGGGTGCGATTTATGTCGAGCGATGTGCCTTAAGCGGCCCGGCTCAAATCCGCAAATCCAAGAAAGCTGTTAAACATGCGTTTGAGCTACAGGCTAACGGAGCTGAGGGTCTATCACTGGTTGAGCTGCTCAGTCCCTGCCCAACTTATTGGCGAATGAGTCCAGCTAAAGCGATGGAATGGATCGAAAAAGAAATGACAAAACCTTTCCCACTGGGAAAATTAAAAGGGTAAGATTGCAATTGGTTAAATGGTGAATGGTTATTGGTTAAATAATACATTCAACAACCAGTTACCAATAACCAGTTACCAACTTATGCAGGATATGAAAAACGAGTTATACGAGGAAGTCATAATCGCCGGCTTTGGCGGACAGGGAATTATATTAGCCGGCAAACTGCTGGCGCAGATGGCTATGAATGTCAGCAAAGAGGTAACTTTCATGCCCTCCTACGGAGCAGAGGTTCGCGGCGGAACAGCTAACTGTATGGTTATTATTGCCGAAAGAAAAATCGCATGTCCCGTGGTCGGCAGACCAAATTCACTAATCGTAATGAACAAGGCATCACTAAATAAATTCGTCCCACGTCTCAAAAAAGGCGGACTGCTGGTAATGAACAGTTCTCTGATTGACAGTGTTCCGCAATTAGACGAGACAATCGAGGTAATCGCAGTACCCGCTGATGAATTGGCAGTTCAGTTAGGCAACCAGAAGGCTGCAAATATGGTAGCCTTAGGTGCATATCTGCAAAAGCGCGGACATCTCACTGTTGACGCTGCCGTGCAGGCACTGCCTTATGTCCTCGCTGAAAGATACCATAAAACAATACCGGTCAACACCTCGGCCCTGCGCCGAGGTGCCGAATTTGCATTACACAACTGCTACTCTGTGAAGTAGCTCCCGCTCTGCGTAGCCGCTTGCTACTTTACGTAGCACGAGTCAGTAACAGCTTAGAACAATTCAAAAACCAAAATAGCTGCAAAAAAGTCAAAACAAGCTTGACATACACCACGTATAATAGTAAAATGCCTCCCGACTTGACGGATCCTTCCAGAATAACTAAACTGCCTGGCTGTGGGCAATAGCAAAAAAAAGCCAATAATAGGCATCTTAGGCGGTATAGCTTCAGGCAAAAGCACAGTGGCAGCCGGATTCGCCAAACTGGGCTGTAAGGTAATCGATGCCGATAAAATTGTTCACGAGCTACTCCAAAAAACGGCTGTAAAGGAAAAAATAGTCGGTCTTTTTGGCAATGCTATCTTAGATTCGGCAGGGAAAATCAACCACAAAAAATTGGCTGATATCGTTTTTACCAGCTCCGAGAAGCTCTTATCGCTGAATAAAGTAATTCATCCCCTCGTTTTGGAGCGGACTGAGCAGCTTATAAAGCAATATAACCGTCAGAGCCGGATTAAGGCGATTGTGCTGGATATGCCCTTATTAATAGAGGTTGGTTGGGCTGACCGATGCGATAGGCTGATTTTTATCGATTGCCAGAACCAGCTAAGAATAAATCGAGCAAAACAAATAAACCGTCTTGATGAAAATCAAATAAAAATCAGAGAAAATTTTCAAATTTCTATGGACAACAAGGCTTGCATCGCCGATAATGTAATTGATAACAATTCGGACTTCCAGGCACTGGTCAGGCAAGTCGCTGATGTCTTCTCTTATATTGTGAATAAATAAGTAGTAACGATTTATTACAGATAGCGTATATCAATGGTGTTAATTTTTCAGGTGTAGGTTTTACTTTTACGATTCAAAGCCCAAACCCTACTGAATCCTTCGAGAAGATTGTTTAACTAAATCAAAACCTCGCTTCTGCAAGGGTGACAACAAATCTTTGCAAAAGTAAAAGGAGTAATCATGGCTAAAGCTACTGCAAAAAATGAAAAGACTACTATCAAAAGACGTAAAACTTCAAAGAAAAAAACTGTTGTAGAAGAACAAGTTGCAGTCAAACAAGCACAGCAAGAAGAGCCGCAGAGCGAGCCGGTTGCGGTTACAGTTGAAAAGACCGCCGACATCCAGGCTGCCGAGGATGAAGAAAAGAGAAAATTAGAAGAAGAAGAATCCACCCATGCCAAATACGAGCGGATTAAAAAAGGCGAGCTGTACTTGACGGACTTGCAAAAATTAACAGTAGCCGAACTGCACGAGATTGCCAAGAAAGAGGGCATCACAGAATACAGCGCCCTTAAGAAACAGGACCTGATTTTCAGAATTCTCAAAGAGCGGATTCGCCAAAACGGCCTAATGTACGGCGAAGGTGTGCTGGAAGTGCTGCCGGATGGTTATGGATTTTTGCGAAATCCGGATTATAACTACTTATCATCGTCTGACGATATCTATGTCTCACCATCTCAAATTAGACGCTTTGGCTTGCGCACGGGAAACACAGTGTCAGGACAAATACGGCCGCCAAAAGACTCTGAGAAGTACTTTGCCCTTCTGCGGGTCGAAGCGATTAACTATGAAAACCCCGATAACCTTGCGGATAAGGTGGTATTTAGCGATTTAACACCGTTGCATCCGGAGGACCGTTTTATACTTGAGACCACAACGGAAGAACTCAATATGCGGATCATTGATTTGGTAACGCCGGTGGGCAAAGGTCAGCGTGGGCTGATAGTTGCTGCGCCGCGAACCGGCAAGACAATCCTCTTGCAAAAAATGGCAAATTCTATCAGTATAAACCATCCTGATGTAAAACTGATAGTGCTGCTGATCGACGAGCGGCCTGAAGAAGTCACGGAAATGGAGCGCAAAACTGCTGAAGATGTCGAAGTTATAAGCTCAACCTTTGATGAACCGGCTGCACGTCACTGCCAGGTAGCGGAAGTGGTAAGCGAAAAAGCAAAACGAATGGTCGAGTATGGCCAAGATGTAGTGATACTATTGGACTCAATAACCCGCCTTGCCCGTGCCTATAACAACGAGACACCACACTCGGGCAGAATCCTTACCGGTGGTGTTGATGCCGGTGCTATGCAGATGCCCAAGAAATTTTTCGGTGCGGCAAGAAATGTTGAATTCGGCGGTTCGCTGAGTATTTTTGCAACCGCCTTGATTGACACGGGTTCAAAAATGGACGAGGTCATTTTCGAAGAGTTTAAGGCCACCGGAAATATGGAATTGCATCTCGACAGGCGGCTGGTTGACAGAAGGGTCTGGCCCTCTATAGATATCAGCCGAAGTGGAACCAGAAGGGAAGAGCTGCTGCTCGACCCGAAAGAGCTTGAGCTTGTATATCGGCTTCGAAGAGTCCTTAGCGAATTGAATCCCGTTGAGGCAATCGAACTGCTCAAAGGTAGATTAACCAAGACCCGCACCAACGCAGAGTTTCTGATGACAATGAACCTTGCTTAGGATATGCTCGTTTCTCGATTCCCGATGCTCGACGAGGATCAAGTATCGGGCATCAAGTAACATATCTTATTTGCTTTACTTCGCTGGCTGTTTTTATTAAGATAATATTCCGGCTATCATACTTTGCCGGAATTTTTTATAAGCGACTATATGAATCACACAAATTATGAGCGAGAAACTTTCTAAAGTTTATGAGCCTAAAATAATAGAGAAATTGGCAACGGATGTCTGGTTTGCTCATGCGTACTTTCACGCTGATTCCACAAGCAACAAGCAAAGGTCATATACAATCGTAATCCCACCACCCAATGTTACGGCACCTCTTCATCTTGGCCATGCGTTAAATAATACATTACAGGACATCCTAATCCGTCTGCACCGAATGCGACAATACAACACACTTTGGATGCCCGGCACTGACCATGCCGGCATCGCCACCCAAACGGTAGTCGAAAAACGAATATTGTCGGAAGAGGGAAAACGCCGAACGGATTTCCCACGGGATGAATTTGTCGCCCGCATACAAGCCTGGAAGGACGAATACGAAGCCACAATCATCAATCAACTAAAGGCGATGGGCTGCTCCTGCGATTGGGAGCGAACAAGATTCACGATGGATCAACTCTGCGCAAAAGCTGTTCGGGCCGCGTTTTTTAAGCTCTTCAAGGACGGACTAATCTATCGCGGCAAACGCCTTGTCAACTGGGACCCGGCTACACAAACGGTACTGGCCGACGACGAAGTGGAGCATGAAACCGTGCAGGGACATTTCTGGTATCTGAAATACCCACTGGTTGAGCCAGTGGAAATCAAAGGCAAAAGGCTTGAATACGTTACCGTCGCCACGACTCGGCCGGAAACGATGCTTGGTGATACCGCCGTCGCCATGAATCCCGCTGACCGGCGTGCCCAATATCTGCTCGGTAAGAAAGTTCGGCTTCCCATCGTTGGCCGGATTATCCCAATAATCGCCGATGAGCACGTTGTTTTACCTGACCCTAATAGTGAGGATGAAAAGGCAAAATTTTCCACCGGCTTTTTGAAGGTAACGCCCGCACACGACCCGGACGACTGGGAGATTGGTCAAAGGCATAATCTCGACGTAATCAACGTTTTGGCACTGGATGGCTCAATCAGCGATAAGTTCGGCTGGTCGGACTGGAACGAAATCAAGAATCCCGACGTTGAGAACCTCATCGGCATGGACCGTTTTGAGGCACGCGAAGCTATCGTGGAATGGTTCCGGCAGGAGAATTTACTCGAAGATGTCCGCGAATACACACACGAGGTAGGACACAGCTACCGAAGTCACGTACCTATTGAGCCATATCTATCCGACCAGTGGTATATAGCTGTCAAAAAGCCGATAGAACATCTTGCCGAGAAATTCGGTAACGGCCTAATCAAGGGAACCGATGTGCCGGTCAATTCGCTCGCTGGTCTGGCACTAAAACCCCTGCTCGATGGAAGGCTGCGATTTATCCCTGAACGCTATGCGAAAACCTATCAATCCTGGCTTGAAAACCTGCGTGATTGGCCAATCAGCCGACAACTCTGGTGGGGACACAGAATACCAATATGGTATTGTCAAAAATGCGAAAAAACAACTTCCCTTCGGCTTGGTTCGACTTCGCTCACCACAGGTCGCTCAGGACAAGCCGGACTGGAAGATCCGACAAGCTGTGAAAAGTGCGGCAGCGATAGTTTAGTCCAAGATCCAGATGTTCTCGATACCTGGTTCAGCTCGGCATTGTGGCCGTTTAGCACAATGGGCTGGCCGGAAGGGACGCCGGAACTTAAGAAATTCTATCCAGGCGACGTACTCTGCACGGCACGCGAAATCATCACTCTCTGGGTTTCGCGTATGGTAATGATGGGGCAATACTGTGTCGGAGATATTCCCTTTAGTGATGTGTATATCCATGCGATGATTCAGGACGGCGAAGGACGTAAAATGTCCAAAAGCCTCGGTAATGGAATTGATCCGCTGGTAGCGATTAACAGTCATGGAGCCGATGCGATGCGGTTCACGCTGACCAATATGACCACAGAAACGCAGGATATTCGTATGCCTGTGGTCCAAATGAGACTACCAGATGGCCGGGTAGAAAATACCTCACCAAAGTTTGATATCGGTCGAAATTTTTGCAATAAACTCTGGAACGCCTCACGATTTACCTTGATGAACCTTGAGGGCATTGACCCGGCTGAATTCGATCCTGAAAAAATGGATATTACCGATAGATGGATTCTTTCACGACTTGCTAAAACAGTCGCTGAGACCAGCAAATTTTTAGATGAATACAAATTCAGTGAACCATTGGCACAGCTTTACAAATTCTTCTGGAACGATTTTTGTGACTGGTATCTGGAATGGATAAAGCTGAGAATGCAGGACCAGCAGCAAAAGCCAATCGCCCAGAATGTCCTTGCTTTTGTATTAGATCAAATTTTGCGTTTATTGCATCCATTCGTGCCGTTTATCACTGAAGGAATATTCCAAAAGCTAAACGAAATTGCGCCAGCTCGACAACTACAGGGGCTCGTTGAAATAGAAAAATCCGATGCTTTAGTAGTTGCACAATGGCCTGAAGGGCTTGATGTCCTCATTAATAAAGACATTGAAAAGCAAATTTCTGATGTCCAAACGCCGGTTAGAACATACAGGGACATAAAAAACAAATACAACATCCCCAACTCTGTAAAAGTATCAGCTTCAGCAAGCGTGTCGGCTAATGTTCTTAAAATCTTAGCTGCCAATTCAGACCTTATCTGTTATCTGGCAGGTCTAAAGGACTTTAATACTGGAGTAGATGTCCCAAAACCTGCCAAGGCTGCTGTTTCGGTAGTAGATGGAATGTCATTTTATATGCATGATGTAATAGATGTCGAAGCCGAACGAACTCGGCTGGAAAAAGAAAAACAGGAAGCAGAAAAAGCCAAAAAAACCGTTAAGGCCAAATTAGCAAATAAAAACTTTGTAACCAAAGCCAAACCGGAAGTGGTAGCCCGAGCCAGAGAAATACTGTCTGAGCTGACAGAGCAATTGGTGACTATTGAAAAGCATCTTTCGGACTTGGACTGAATACAAGGAAGGTGGTACAGAGATGTACATAGAAGTTGAGTTATCACGAATAATCATTAATGAGACATCCGACCAGCAGATAATCGTTTTAAAAGAGCGTCACGGCCAGCGTGGATTTCCCATTATCATTGGGATCGTTGAAATTTTTGCAATCGATCGCCGATTAAAGGGTATTAAGGCGCCCCGTCCGATGACGCATGATTTGCTGGACAGCGTAATTGAAAACCTCGGCGCCAGGGTAGAAAAAATAGTTATAAATGACCTGCGCAACCATACCTTTTATGCACGAATACACCTGAGCTTAAACGGAAGAACGGTTGAAATTGACTCTCGCCCATCTGATGCAATTGCATTAGGAGCAGCGTCAAATATTCCTATTTACGTAGCCGATCACGTATTTGAGAAAACAACCGAGTGAAATTGCATTCCAATTTATCAAGTGCCTTTGGAAGATCGTCGGTCAAGAGCCCGAGGGGCAAAGAAGGTCGAGATCATCAACAGACCAACGCCAATACAAAGCAGGCTGTCTGCAACATTGAATGCAGGCCAATGTTTGCCCGGCCAATAAACAACATCGATGAAATCACGCACTAAGCCATCATTAAATATTCTATCGTAAAGATTCCCACAAATTCCTGCAGCGAGAAAGGCCAGTGCAACGTTAACCAACTTTTGCCGGATTCCGCTGAGAAAAAAAACCACTAAAATTACTACCAATGCAGCGATCGATACCACCACTAACAAGTAAGAGCGTCCTGCGGCGATTCCAAATGCAGCGCCGGGATTTACTGTTCTGACTAACTGTAAAAAACCATCTATAATGGAAACACTATTACCCGGTTTCTGTCCCAGCCAGTTAAATACAGCGCTTTTGCTCCACAAATCCAGCGCTAAACCAATCACTGCTATCGGCCAGAATATAAGATGTTCCTTCAAGCCCGGCAGTATGGAAAGTCGGCGGTTTGTTATGTTATTCTTTGAACTCTGCCCGGCATATTTTTCTTCTCTACCTAATACTGTCACGCTAAAAATCCAGTCAAACTGTTGGGTTTAATTACTTCGTATGTTTTCTGATTAGTTCAAGCAGCATCTCACGACCAGTTTGATTTTACTACTTCGTTTAACCTCTCGATGGCCATTTCGTTTTTGCCAAGCTCACTTAACATCACAGCGCCGACATATAGGTCGATGACCTGCTGCTCTTTATGGCATCCAACAGAAAAGAGCAGGCTTTTAATCGCCCTGTTTAGCAAAACAAAAAACAGCTCTATTTTTCCAATCGGCCATGAGTATGCTTCTTCGATAAAAAATAGTGTCACGATTGTCTTCTTAGACAATTACAGGCATTTTAATCGTTAAAAATTATACCATTGTAACTATAGGTGTCAAAAACTTTTAGCGGCCCGGCATCCTTGTATTCGTGCCAAATGTTTGACATGTTTATGGCTACTTTATATCATAACTCTTAATTTGATTGAAACGTTGGGCATAGACGAGGCGATGTCTCGTCTATGTTGCTTTTGCTTGAAAGGTTTCCTTGTTTTATGACTAAACGAAAAACAGTTTTGGAAAACAAGCCGTTTGTGCTAATTATCCGTGACGGATGGGGCTATAATCCAAACCCGGCTGAGGACGCATACAATGCCATCAAATGTGCTAACACTGCCGTAGATGATATGCTGATGGCAGAATTCCCAAACTGCCTTATTCATACCAGCGGCCAAGATGTAGGCCTTCCCAATGGGACGATGGGCAATAGCGAGGTCGGACATCAAAATATCGGAGCCGGCAGAATTGTTCCGCAGGAGTCTGTAAGAATAAGCAGAGCCATTCGAGACGGGTCATTTTTCGAAAATAAGGAATTCCTGAATTTAATTAAATCCATAAAGAGCCATAATGGAAAGATGCACGTCATGGGCCTATGCAGTGATATTGGCGTGCATTCGCTGTTAAATCATTTGTATGGATTGCTTGAGCTGGCCAAAAGAAATAATGTAAAAGAGGTTTTCATCCATGCCTTTACTGATGGTCGAGACTCACCACCGGATAGCGGAGCGGGATACATAGAGCAAATAGAAGCTAAGACAAAGGAAATAGGTTTGGGAAAAATCGCAAGTGTTTCCGGCAGATTCTATGCGATGGACCGTGACAGCCGATGGAACCGCGTTCAAAAAGCATTCGAATGCATTCGAATCGGTAAAGGAGTAAAAGCAGCCAGCGCGGCTGAGGCCGTGGCTAAAAGCTACGAAAAAGGCGTGACTGACGAATTTATAGAACCAACCTGCATTGTAAATAGTGATAACGAGCCGATAGCTACAGTCAGTGACGGTGACGGAGTAGTATTTTTTAATTTCCGCGGCGACAGACCTCGTGAAATTACCAGAGCACTCGTTGAGCCAAACTTTAAGGAGTTTCCACGAACAACCAAGCCTGATTTGTATTACGTTTGCCTGACAGAATATGATGCGACGATACCGACTCCGGTGGCGTTCCCAAAACCGCCGAAGATGAAGAATATTCTGGGTGCTTATTGGAGCTCTTTAGGACTGAAACAATTTCGTTGCGCCGAGACGGAAAAATATGCTCACGTTACCTTCTTCTTTAACGACTACACCGAAAAGCCGTTCCGTGGCGAAGACAGACAAATTGTACCCTCACCGAGAGTTAAAACATACGATTTGAAGCCTGAGATGAGCGCATATGAGGTTTGTGATGTTGTTCTAAACAGACTCGACTCAAATAAATACGATGTGGTAACGGTTAATTTTGCCAATCCGGATATGGTCGGCCATACCGGCATACTTTCTGCCGCGATCAAAGCGGCTGAGGTAGTCGATGAATGTGTCGGCAGAATTCTGGAAAAAGTAAAAAGTATGGGCGGAGCGGCAATAGTTACTGCCGACCATGGCAATTTCGAAAAGATGATAGATGAAGGCCCCGATGATCCACATACCGCCCATACCATCGGCGATGTGCCTTTGATTGTATTTGACGACCGATTCAAAGATAGAAAGCTGCGAGAAGGCGGTAGATTAGCCGACATAGGACCTACATTATTGGAAATGATGGGCCTGCCCAAACCGGAAGAAATGACCGGGCAGAGCCTGCTTCTGCACTGACAATATAAAAAGAATTTCAATTTATGTCTTGGTTAACCCTGCGATCACATCGCAGGATTCTCTATCTATTTTACGCTCCAGCCTGGCGAGGCCTTCTTTACTACTTCGTAGTGAGTCTGTCGAATCCACTGGAATTCCACAAAGAAATGGGTACAATAAGACATCTATGGGACAGATAAAAGTACTCGACCAGAATATGATAAATATGATTGCAGCCGGTGAGGTAATCGAACGGCCTGCCAGCGTGGTCAAGGAACTTATGGAAAATAGCATAGACGCCGGTGCAACAAAAATAATCGTCACCATCGAAGACGGCGGCAGAAAACTAATATCGGTAGCTGATAACGGCTGTGGAATGGATGCCGAAGACTTAGACAAAGCATTTGAACCGCATACCACCAGCAAGATCAAAACCAGCAAAGACCTTTACAGAATATCAACTCTCGGCTTTAGAGGCGAGGCCTTAGCCAGCATCGCCTCGGTAGCGCAAGTCAGGGCTGTGAGCAGACCAAGTGTAGAAGACAGAGGACAGCCTGTCCGGCGTAGCCTTGGCGAAGACGGAAGGACAGAGGACAGAGCCCCGAACGTAAGTGAGGGGACAAACGAGGAACAACGGACGCAATACGAAATACGCAATACAAAATACGAAACCGGAGCAAACTGCATTGAAATTGATTGTGGAAGCAAAGGCAGTGTCAGCCCAGCCAGCGCAGACGTAGGCACTACAATCCAGGTCAGAGACCTTTTCTATAAACTGCCTGCGAGACGCAAGTTCCTTAGAACCGCTAACACCGAAATGGGTCATATCGCCGAGCAATTTACACGCATGACATTGGCAAACAGCAACTTAGATATGACGCTTAGACATAACGGCAGAGAGGTCTATCGCTTAGCGAGTGAACAAGGCCATCGCCAGCGGATAGCAGAATTATTCTCATCTGAGATTTCCGAAAACCTGATTGAAACCGAAAGCAACGAAAAGGGAATACATATTTCTGCCTTGTTAGGCTCACCGAATATTTCAAGAACAAATAATAAATTTCAGTATGTATTTTTAAACGGGCGGTTCATCCGCGATAAGTTCGTCTCGCACGCAATCAAAGAGGCTTATCGAGGCCACCTTGAGCCGGATAGGTTTCCCGTCGCCTTTGTATTTATTCAGATGCCTTACGAAGACTATGATGTTAACGTTCACCCCACAAAAATTGAGGTGCGTTTCTATAATGCAAACCTCGTTCATTCTCAGATACTTGGATGTCTGAGGGAAAAACTCTTGGGAACAGACCTTAACACACCAGCGAAGCTGCCAACGACTGCCCATACAGAAACAGAATATGGCTTTAGAGCAGGTCATAGAAGCCAAAAGATTACGGACGCTATGGCTGAATTTTTCAGAAAGCACAAGCCTGTCCAAACGCAACAGCAAGCTGGATTTCGACAACAATTTTCAGGCACAGTAGATGATATCTCCAGCGAAAAATCCACGCAATACGCAATACCCGATACGCACTACGACATAAAATTCCTGCAGATACATGACAGCTACATCATCGAGCAAACCGATGACGGATTTCTTATTATCGATCAGCATGCACTTCATGAACGGATACTATATGAGAGATTGCACGACCGAATACGAAACAGCAAACTTGAATCGCAGAGACTGCTGATACCTGAAAGTCTCGAAGTGACAGATGCTCAGGCCGATGTGATTAAAACAAATGCTGAGCTGATTGAGAAATTAGGGATCGAGCTTGTACCATTTGGACCGCGAGTTTATGCTATACAGGCGTTTCCCACCCTATTGGCAAGAGCGGAAATAGTGGATTTTGTTCGTGATTTAATAGATTTGCTATCTGACAAAGGTGTGAGCTCTGAACCGGAAAGGCTGCTTGACGAGGTTTTAAATATGGCTGCGTGCAAAGCGGCCATCAAGGCCGGCCAAAAACTGAATGACTCTGAAATAAAACAACTGCTTGCAGACAGACAACGCGTCGAATATTCCGGTCGATGTCCTCATGGCAGACCTACTACAATAAAATTTTCATTAAGCGACTTGGAAAAACAGTTTAAGAGAACCTGATGAACAAGTGGTTATGGCTGTTATTGACAATCTTGTGCCTTGTGGGCGGTGGACTTCTTATAATCACCATGCTTTCAGATCAAGGCTCAAACGCAGCTACTCAACCAACGCAGGTTAACAGGATTGTCTCTCTTGCTCCAAACCTTACAGAAATCCTCTTTGAATTAGGGCTGGGCGAAAAAGTTGTAGCTGTTTCAAATGATAGTGACTATCCTGCGAAGGCAGCTAAAAAAAATAAGTTGGGAACATTCTGGCAGCCCAATACCGAAGCCATTATAGCAGCCAAGCCGGACCTGGTTGTTACGCTGTGGTTTGAGCAGCAAAAATCGGTGGCAGAAGCCATGAAACGTTTAGGCTACCGGGTTCTAACGCTCAAAATCGAGAGTATTGAAGAACTTTTAGCTGCAATTGAAGGTATTGGTGCCTCCACGGATACCCAAAACCGTGCTGAACAATTGGTTGAAGACATCACCGCTCGGCTAAAAGATCTGCAGTTGAAAGTTACTCCAACAAAGAAAGTCAAAGTGCTATGGGTGGTACAGGCTGAACCATTACGTGTGGCCGGCAGAGACACCTTCTTAAATGAATTAATTGAGTTGGCTGGTGGAGAAAATGCTATCGGCCCTACTATCCAACAATACCCGCCTGTAGGTGGTGAGCAGCTTCTGTCTTGCGGTGCAGAGACAATAATCCAGTCGGCGATGAGTACAACCAATATCCATGCCCAGCAGCAATCGGCAGAGAGGTTTTGGAGCAGATGGGAGGCGCTACCCGCTGTCAAAAATGGAAGAATTCACGTTATCAATCCGAATACTACTTTGAGGCTGGGCCCAAGATTATGTGAGGGATTAGAGCTGATCACCTATTGTTTGCACCCCAAAATTTATAAACGGGAACAAGAAACTTTGCAAAGTATCAGGTAAACCGGTGGGCCAAGTTCTAACTGCAAAAAGTCTGGTAATCAAAGTCTTGCTCTGCCTGGCGGCACTGACAGTGATAATGGGGTTGTGCACTTTGGTTGGCACGCAAAAAGTTTCTTTGAAAAGAGTGCTTGCTGGTCCCGGCAGTTCGCCGGGTGAGAACATCGATTACGAAATCCTTATTTGTATCAGACTGCCGCGAGTGCTCCTGGCTGCATTGGTGGGGGCGGCTCTTGCTTGTTCAGGTGTCGTACTACAGGCTATATTGCGGAATCCACTGGCTGATCCATACATCCTCGGAATCTCCAGCGGCGCCGGTCTGGGCGTAATGACAGCGGCTATTTCAGGAATAAGCTGGAGCTTCTTAGGTGGCTCGCCAATAGGGTTTTTTGCGTTTGCCGGGGCGATGGTGACCGTCTGGCTGGTCTGGTACATCGGACATTTGACAGGTAAATCACAGGTAACAAGCCTGCTGCTTGCAGGCGTAGTAGTCAACGCTTTTTTCTCTGCAATAATAATGTTCTTAACATCTATAGCGAAAAGCGAACAAGTAGTTTCAACAATATTCTGGCTAATGGGCAATATAACGGGAAAAAATTTATCAGTTTTGTTTGTAAGCGCAGGCTGTATTCTAACAGGGATAATTGTCTTATTTACGATTAGCCACCGGTTAAACGTCCTTGCTCTGGGGCAGGCGGAGGCAAAGGGACTAGGTGTAGATGTGGCAAGAACGAGGATAATCGCATTTGCTTTTGCTGCTTTAATAACTGCTATCTCCGTTAGCCTAAGCGGGCTAATCGGATTTGTGGGTCTTATCATACCGCATGGAGTCCGTCTTGCATTTGGGCCTGACCACCGTCAATTGTTGCCTCTTAGTGCAATAATCGGAGCCGCATTTTTAATCATAGCTGACACAATCGCCCGTATAATCGTTGCGCCCGCACAATTGCCTGTAGGTGTCATAACCGCCATCGCCGGCGGGCCGTTCTTTCTGATTTTGTTAGCCAGATACAGTAGAAAAGTTAGCTGGTTAAAATGAAAGCCATTATAGAAGTTAAAAATTTGAGTTTTAGCTATACGTCGCAATCCGCAGTCCTAGGGACTCCTTACGGAGGACGCCTTCCGGCGCAACCTATCTTAAAACATATAACTTTTAAAGTAATTCAAAGCCGATTTCTGGCCATAGCCGGCCCGAACGGAGTAGGCAAAACAACGCTGATAAACTTGCTATGTGGACAGCTCAGAGCACAAGCCGGTTCCATAATAATTGACACCGCACATATAGAGTCATATTCAGTTGGAAGACTCGCCCAAAAAGTCGCTGTTGTACGTCAGGAATTTGTGCCGATTTTCGATTTTACGGTCGCGGAGGTTGTTTCGATGGGAAGAACACCCTATCTGGGCACATTTGGATTTGAGGGTAAAACAGATAGAGCAGTAGTTAACGAAGCGCTTGAGGCGACCGACACAGCCCAATTTGCTTTGCGACCGCTTGGAAGCCTAAGCGGCGGCGAACGACAACGGGTTTTTATCGCAAGGGCGATCGCTCAAAACACCGCAATTTTGCTCTTAGATGAACCGACAAGCTTTCTGGATTTAAAACATCAGGTTGGCATATATGACCTGCTCAAGGAAATGCAACTTGAAAAAGGTAAAACAATCGTGGCTATAACGCACGACGTTAATATGGCAGCCCAGTACGCAGATGAAATTCTCCTTTTGGGAGCTGATAATAGCTATTATATCGGCAAAACCAAAGATACCTTCAAACCGGAGCAAATTGAAAAAGTGTTTGGTGTTAGAGTCTTCACCTGCAACATCAAGCAGGAATCTTTCTTCCTACCTTTGGGTAAATTTGCAAAAGCCTCCACGCATATCAAAAGCAAGTTAAATAGTAAACAAGAGAAATGACCTTAGCGGGAGCGTCGATTATAAGTCCTTATTTTTCAAGTTCTTAGAGTAGAAGACGCAAGTTTGCCTGTATAATTTGGTATTGCCGGCTGCGCTATCCAGCTTTTACAATTCCATTTAAGAGAAAATAAGTATTGTATATAACACATTCATATATGTTACAATAATAGCCTTATTGAATGTATTAGAATAGATGATTCTTAGATGGATAAACAAGTGGCACAAAGACGTAAAAAAAAGATATCCAAAGATAAAGCAAGCTCGGTCGGCGCAAGGAAAAATCGCTTAAGTGCCACCAATATTAAGCACTTCAAACAACTGCTTTTAGAAAAGCGCAGAGAGATACTGAACAACGTAAATGAGATTGAGGATGAAGCATTAAAGAAATCCCGGCTGGATGCTAGCGGAGACCTATCGAGTATGCCGATACACATGGCTGATCTGGGCACTGATAACTATGAGCAGGAGTTTGTCTTGGGATTGATGGATAGCGAAAGAAAGCTGATACGCGAGATAGATGATGCTCTGCAGCGTATGGAGGAGGGAACTTACGGCGTATGCGAAGGTACCGGCAAGCCCATACTAAAAGCTCGACTTGAAGCTCAACCCTGGGCCAGATATTGCGTTCAATATGCTCGGATGTTAGAGCAAGGTATTGAAAGAGAGGAAGAATAATTGGGGGGAATCGTCGGTCTAAGAGCCCGAGGGGCTAAGTATATACAAAGCAAGATAGGCTAAGAGCGCTTTGCAAGAGATAAATAAAGCTAACAGCGGCTTGCATCCCTGCCATCACTAAACAGGAATGCTAAACTAAGAGAGAGGTCATGCTGAGCAGCTTCTAAGCTTATCAAGGTTGCATTACTGTTTATTCAAATTTATACGCTTCATACAAAATAAATGTGCTTTGTCTGTATATTTGGTTTTATTACAAGACCGGAACTAATAATTGCAGATATATTCCACCAATTCCCCTCTTCGATTCTTCGACCTATTGGTGGATTATTTGGCAACAGCGCACATATTTTTTGAGATCGTTAATGGCCAGCAGATATGCGTCTCATTTTACCCGCCTTCGCAGAAAGCCACCCCTGCAGCTTCTTGCGAAGCAAGAGCGGGGGTGGATGCCTGTCCTCTGTAGTCCCTAAGGGACGGAGGATGGAAATGCGAGCGGGTATCCACCATAGCTTTAGCGTAGGCGGATGTGCTTCGGCGGATTACGCCGAAGATGGAGGTGCCACGGGCTACGCCCGTGGGGCTCCACACTCAAAGCAATAGGGTAATATTTCAACATGAAACGTAGATGTCCGGTTTGTAACAAAGTTGTAGCACAATCCAAAACAGCAAAATTCTTTCCTTTTTGCTCCCGACAATGCAAGCTTGTGGATTTGGGTACCTGGCTGGATGGAGAGTACAAGATGTTTTCTAAACTTCAGTCACATGAGGCCAAAGAATCGCCTGATAGCTTTTTTGAGAAGTCCTCAGGGTAAGAATTAAGCACAATATTTGAGAATAAAATATTATAAAAATTGTTGAAACCGACCGATAATAAGCTATATATATTTGTGTTTGTTCTCCACAAAAAATCAATATCAATTGCAGTTTTATGAAAGGAAATAAAATGGCTGATGAGAAGGAATCCTCGGGTTTGTTCAATAGTATTCTCTTTTCGAAAGTATTCCAGACTTTCCGAATGGCCATTCAGCCAAGCAAAATGATGATAGCTTTTCTAGCGGTAGCTGCTATATGTGTGGCCGGCTGGCTCATGGACTTTAATAAAACAGTAATTACGACACCAAATACACAAGGCCACGAAACAGAATTACATATTTATTTGACTACTCCAGACCTGCTACAATCATACATTGAAAATGCTAAAGAAAACGGTGACCATAGAGGCGTATTTTCCACGCTTTGGCATTTCGGAGCAATGAAGTTTCACGGTGCACTATATTCGCTCTTCAGGTTAAATATCCAAGGAGTGGCTGAAAATGTCATTGACTGTTTTAAAGCGTTAATCTGGGCCTTTAAATACCATTATATTTATAGCATCATTGTTGCTGTGATAACGCTCGTCGTGATGTCAGTAGCCGGTGGGGCTATCTGCCGAATTGCAGCGCTGCAGTTTGCACGGGATGAAAAACCTGGTTTGACCGAGGCATTGCGCTTTAGCACAAAAAAATTCACGAGTTTCTTCACCGTGCCTTTAGCACTGGTGGGGATAATTATCTTCATCGGCTTTTTCATATTTCTTTTAGGACTGGTAGGCAACATTCCTTGGGCCGGCAAGCCTATAATGGTCATATTTTTGCTGTTGGCACTGATTGCCGGCGGATTAATTACGATTGTCTTAATCGGAACAGTTGCAGGATTTAACCTGATGTTTCCAGCCGTGGCATACGATAATTCAGATTGTTTCGACGCGATAAGTCGTTCTTTCAGTTATGTATTTGCAAAACCGTGGAGAATGGGCTTTTATACGGTTATAGCCGCGATCTACGGCGCAATTTGTTATATTTTTGTGCGGTTTTTCGCCTTTGTGCTGCTCTGGGTTACCAACTCGTCTTTGCGATTAGGCATCTTGGGCGATAATAGCAAGCTCACAGAAATCTGGCAAGACGATCCAACGTTTACTCAACTGGTCGTTCAACCGAATTGGCCAACACTTACCGGATTGGAATCTTTCGCAGCTTTCCTCGTATATCTGTTACTATTAGCCATCGTTGTATTAGTAATTGCCTTTATAGTAAGCTTTTATTTTTCCGCCAATACAATAATCTATTCTCTTATGCGTAAGGCAGTTGACAATACCGCTTTAGAGGATGTTTATGTAACTTCTGAGCAAGGCGGTCCTAGGGACTCCTTACGGAGAACTGAGCCAACTACGACCGAGCCGGAATCGGTCGAGAGCCCGAGGGGCAAAGATCAGTCAGAGTCGGGGACAGAACCAGAAGCCCAATCGCAATCGGAGCCGAAAGAACAGCCGGATTCATCGTCTTCGACGGATTAATCAAATAAGCTTTCCATTGCTCATACTCCAAAATACAGGAGTTTACCTGCCTGACTTCGGCGAGCTCAGTCGAGCCGTGGCGGGATAGCTAACAGTAGAGACATGATTGCGGACTCGTTAGGCAGCTCTCAGCCCTTCGACTATGCCCAGGGCGGTGAGCCTGTCGAACCGCAACCATACCAGCCAAAGGTTGAAGTTTGCCAAAAATGGCTAAACAAAGATTACAGAAGGTCTTAGCTGCGGCTGGTCTGAGCTCTCGTAGAAAATGCGAAGAGTTAATACTCAGTGGGGTCGTGCAGGTAAATCGTAAGGTGGTAGATAAACTGCCGGCTTTTGTTGACCCACAAAAGGATATCATAACTGTAAATAACAAAAAGATTCAGTCGGAAAAAAAAGTTTATTTTCTTTTAAACAAGCCCAAAGGTGTTATTTGCACTAATTCAGACCCTTCAGGCAGGAAAAGAGCAATAGATTTTATCCCCGCTCGCCAACGTTTATTTTGTATTGGCAGACTCGATGCCGATACAACAGGGATAATTATTCTTACGAACGACAGTGAGCTGGCAAATATATTAACACACCCAAGATATCAAGTACCTAAAACCTATGTGGCTATGGTTAAAGGCCAAATTAGCAGCGAGATGGTGGAGAAGCTCAAAAATGGCATCTGGCTGGCGGTTCGACAGGCTCACCGCCCTGAGCATAGTCGAAGGGCTAAAGGCAAAACTGCCAGAGCATCAGTAAAGGTATTGAAACGCAGCTATAAAGAATCGTTAGTCGAAATTACTATCCGGCAAGGCCTGAACCGACAGATCCGCAGAATGTTGGCTAAAGTGTCTCTGCCTGTAAGAACACTTAAGAGAACGCGTATCGGCAATATCACCGCACGCGGCCTGGGCATAGGTAAATTTAGAGCACTAACCAAAGCTGAAATCGCTTACCTGAAAAGAAAGCAAATCGGTCGAGAGCCCGAGGGGCAAGGTAATGAAACGTAAGACTCCCTCCAGGAAAAAAGTATCTAAAAAACGGAGAACAAGGCAGCATAAACCGGCAGAGAAAACAGCCATCTCCGGAATCTCTGAGAAGGGGAAAAAACAAAAGTTTGCTAAAGAAGTGTCACGCAAGCCGATAACAGGTTGGCGGCTGTGGCTGTTTCGGATCGTTGCTTTTACCATTATTCCGGTTCTTTTGCTGTTGTTGCTTGAGATTGCCTTACGCGTAATCGGCTACGGTTTTCCCACGACCACAACCATCAAATCCGCCAAAGGCGGACGAACCTATTACTGTAATAATGCCAAATTTGCCTGGCGATTCTTTCCTCCTAACATCGCCCGGGAAGCCGACCCGTTTGCTTTTCCTGCAATCAAATCAAACAATACATATCGAATCTTTGTGGTTGGAGCTTCCGCTGCGGCTGGTACACCTGATGGCTCATTTTGCTTCGGACGAATTCTACAGGTAATGCTACGTCAACAGTACCAACAGGTGCCGAAAGGCATACTGCGTACAAATTTCGAGATTATTACCATCGCGATGCCGGCTATCAATTCCCATGTTGTGTTGCAGATCGCAAAGGATTGTGCCCATCACCAGCCTGACTTATTTATCGTTTACTTAGGCAACAATGAGGTAGTCGGCCCATACGGGGCAGGAACCGTCTTTGCTCCGCTTTCGGCCAGCCTACCTTTCATTCGTTTTGACATGGCACTTAAAGCCACGAAGATCGGACAGATGCTAACGAATCTGTTTGGATTGGTAAGTGCCAAAAAGGACATTCCGAAGATATGGCGAGGGCTGGAAATGTTCTTCGAAAAGCAAATACGGGCTGATGATCCCCATCTACAGACTGTTTATCAGCATTTCCAACGAAACCTCGAAGATCTTAATCGCGTTGCCCATAAAAGTAACACTAAGATAATCTTTTGTACCGTGGGCAGCAATTTGAAGGACTCTCCTCCCTTTGCTTCACTGCATAGGCTGGACTTAACCGAGACAGAGCTGAAAAACTGGAACGATATTTATAGGCAAGGGATGGAATATGAATCGGCAGGTGATTTTGCCAGGGCGGTAGAACAGTATTTAGCAGCCACCGAGATTGATGACCACTACGCTGAACTGCAGTTTCGTCTGGGGCGTTGTTTCTGGGCATTGGGTCAATATGAAAAGGCTCGTGAAAAATTCATCCAAGCACGTGATTTAGACACGCTCAGGTTTCGCGCCGATACACAGATAAATCAGATTATTAGAGACGTTGCAAATAACAAAGAAGCTATAGATACCTACTTCGTAGATGCCGCAAAAGTTTTTGAAAAGAACAGCCCACACGAAACACCGGGAGAAGAACTATTCTATGAGCACGTTCACATGAATTTCGCCGGCAATTATCTTCTGGCCAAGACAGTTTTCGAGCAGGTCCAGGAGATACTACCGGCGCAGATAAAACGTTATAAGGCAAAACAATCCGCCATAGGCGGACCCGCCGAACAAGAGTGTGCGCGATATTTAGCATACACAGATTGGGACCGAAAAAGAATTGCCGATCAGGTTCTTAACCTCTATATAAAGCGAGCACCGTTTACTAACCAGCTCTACCATGACCAGCGGGTCAGTCAAATGGAGCAAAAACTCAATGCTCTTAAAACAAATCTATCTGCGAAGGTCCTTAATGAAGTTCAAGCTCAGCATCGCTGGGCGATTCAGCAAAGTCCCTCGGACTGGTGGCTGCATTGGAAATACGGCGAATTATTGGAAGAGCTGGGCAGCTCCAGCGCCGCTGCCGAGCAGTACCGTTCGGTTCTGAATTTTGTGCCGCATCGCTACGAGGCGTATGCCAAATTGGGGCTTTTATCCGGCAAGCAGGGAAACTTAGATGCAGCTATCAGAAATAATTTAGAGGCCGTACGAATCAATCCCATCTATGCCGATGCGTATTTCAATTTAGGATTTGCACATCAACTCCAGGGCAATCTCGAAAAGTCTATTGAATATTATTCTAAAGCGATTCGGTGCAGGCCGGATTATGCGCAGGCTTACAACAATCTGGCGGTAGTGCTGTTCCAGCAGGGTAAAATCGGCAAAGCAGAGCAAACCTATCGCAATGGCTTGAAATTCGTGCCGGATGATTTGGATCTGCACCACAATTTGGGCATTATGTTAAAACAGCAAGGACGCAGAAACGAGGCTATAAAAGAGCTTCGCGCCGCATTACAGATAGACCCTAATTCCGTTAAGACACATAAAGTGCTAAGGGCTATCCTGAAAAAACATGATTGAAAGGAGCCCAAATGTGTGCCAGATGGAGAAAAATATCTAAAAGGTATTCTAAGATAAACATCAAAGGGCACAAAAGCAAAAAGCGCCGCTCAGCAAACAAAACGATTGTTTCAGCAGCTTCTATGGGTCGAGACAAACGCAAAGATACCGGAGAATTACAACGCAAGCGAATAACCGGCTGGCGTCTCTGGCTGTTTCGCGTTATTGCACTTACCGTTATTCCAGCTTTGCTATTTTTGCTGCTGGAGCTAGGCTTGCGCATAATCGGTTACGGTTATCCTGCTAATGCGATAATCAGGTGTGAGGAAAACGGCAAGGTGTTTTATTGCGACAATGTCAAGTTCTGCTGGCGGTTTTTTCCGAAAGAAATTGCCCGAGAATTTGGTCCATTTAGGTTTTCCGCGAGCAAATCAGAAAAGACTTATCGAATTTTTGTCTTAGGCGCATCTGCAGCTCAAGGTGAGCCGGACGGGGCCTACGGTTTTGGACGTGTCCTGCAGGTAATGTTGCAGGATAGGTGTCCGGGGATAAATTTTGAAGTTATCATAGCTGCAACGGCAGCAATTAATTCACATGTGGTTGTAGAAATAGCAAAAGACTGTGCGCGGCACGAACCAGATTTATTCATTGTGTATCTCGGTAACAATGAAGTCACCGGCCCGTACGGAGCAGGTACAGTCTTTGCACCACTTTCGCCAAGCTTGTCTATTATCCGCATGGGCATTGCTGTTAGGGCTACGAGGTTGGGACAACTGCTAATGAGTCTTGCCGAATGGGTTGGCACCCAAAAAGGTAGGCCAACGGCCTGGCGTGGATTAGAGATGTTCCTCGAGAAACAAATACGTGCTGATGACCAGCATTTGGAGACAGTCTATCAGCATTTCCAAAGGAATCTGGAAGATGTTGTGCAGGTTGGCCGCAGGTCCGGAGCGAAGATAATTGTCTGTACTGTGGGCAGTAATCTTAAAGACAATCCGCCGTTTGCGTCTCTGCATAGGCCGGATTTAACCAAGCAAGACAAGGCGAAGTGGGATAATTTTTACGCCCAAGCAGTGGAGTATGAATCCGCAGCCAGCTTTGCCGAAGCGGTGAAACGCTATCTGACGGCTGCTGAAATAGATGACTCCTACGCAAACCTTCAGTTTCGCCTTGGCCGCTGCTTTTGGGCCCTGCAAGACTATGATGTCGCTAAGCGAAGGTACATAAAAGCACGTGAGCTGGATACACTGCGGTTCAGAGCCGACGGACGAATCAATGAAATCATCCGCAGTGTAGCAGATTCCTGGGCCGGCAAAGGTGTTTACCTGGCGGACGCTGTCAAGACATTCGAGATTAACAGCCCCCATGAAACTGCCGGTAATGAGCTGTTCTATGAGCATGTGCATTTGAATTTCAAGGGAAACTATCTGCTGGCTAAGACCACGCTTAAGAAGGTAGAAGAGCTGCTTGCACAGCGGGTAATAGTTCATCGAGCCGATAATACTTTACCGCTAACTCAGGCTGAGTGTGCCCAACGTTTAGCCTATACGGAGTGGGACAAGTATGTGATTGCCGATGAGGTTCTTAAAAGATTCATTAGGAATCCGCCGTTCACTAATCAACTATATCACGAAGAGCGAATAAGAATAATGGAGCAAGAGCAAAAAAACCTCAAGGCTAACTGCACTGCGGATGCACTTGAAAAAGTGGCTGCTCAATATCGTCAGGCAATTCAAAACAGCCCGCAGGATTTCTACCTAAGATGGAAATACGGCAGGCTTCTGGCCGAGGATTTGAAAGACTATAAGGCCGCAGCCGAACAGTTTAAGCTGGTACAAAGCTCCATACCGCATTCCTATGTAATGTACAACGCATTGGGCTCGGTATTGCAAGCAGCAGGTGATCTTGATGCAGCTATCGCTCATTATCTAACTGCGATACGAATAAAGCCCACCTGCGGCGATGCACATCATTATCTCGGATGGGCCTACCAAAAGCTGGGCAAAACCAAAAAGGCCAAGAAACACTATTCTAAAGCAACAAGATTCTGGCCTGATTGCATTGCTGCATACAATAATTTAGCCGATATACTCTATAGGCAGGGTAAAATCGACGAAGCAGTCGAAACATGTCATAAGGGTCTGGTGTTTACACCAGATAGCCCCCTTCTGCATTGTAGTCTTGGTTTTCTTTTATACAGGCAGGGGCATAGAGACACGGCAATCAAAGAGCTTTATAATTGTCTTGAGTTAGATCCTAATTTCGTCCAGGCACACGAAGTCCTTGAAACGATACTGAAAAAATCCTCAACGAAACAGAGCCCCCAGTGAAACTGGGGGCTAAATATCTTTTTATTTAGCCCCTCAATCCTTCGACCCTGCTCCCCTCGGCCTTGCTCGGGACAGGCAGGACAGGTTTATTGGGGGGTTTTTCCTGTAAGGATTTTTCACCTTAAAAAAGCGGGTAAATAAACGGTGCTATTGCCGTGCCGCCCAACAGTATCAGTAAACTCAAAAGCAGCAGTATAATTAGGATGGGTAGCAGCCACCACTTTTTATTGTGTTTAAGAAAAAACCA
>Ga0307432_1000231_pt1 | contig 48245 bp, 32 predicted proteins | sample SalMarWE160150MG_FD_202158 | JGI IMG/M metagenome (GOLD analysis project Ga0307432, IMG submission 202158) | Salt marsh sediment microbial communities from the Plum Island Ecosystem LTER, Massachusetts, United States - WE1603-150 | ecosystem: Environmental > Aquatic > Marine > Intertidal zone >...
GCATCAAGGGGAAACGACTCCAGGCCTGCCTGAAGGAGGATTACCTACTCCGCATCATCAGCCAGGGAATTTAGATGCAATTACCCTGGTGGGCTGGGTCGGCGTCAGGATTGTGGGTAGACGCCTCTATCAGCGGTAAACGAAACTGGGTGGCACGGGCAAGCTGTCGATCGCCCATGCCACCTGGGTAACCACGAATTTGACGCCTACCTGTGCGGCCTCAGCCGGATTCGGCGGCTCGAATCGGATGGCACACCAGCACCGCCGTCACCGCCATCACAACGGGCACCGGATAATCACTCCTTTTCCAGTAACCGATCGCTCCTGGGCATCGACGTTCGCGCCGCTACGGTGGGCACGTGCCCGGGCCGGCGAACGGATACGGTTGACCCTTGAACGCATCGAGTATCTGCGTAACGTCCGTCGAGATATTGACTTTCCAACCCGGAACATTTGGATCAACGTTGGCCCTCGCCTTGATCGGAGCGCCAAACGCGTTCTTGAACTTCTCCAAACACGCAGTGACATCAAGTGTCACATCGATGGTCCCGTTCGGCGCGGTCCAGTGCGTGCCGTCGTAAGTGTTGCAGATGTCGCCCCACATGCTCGTGTTGATCGTCAGCGGGTCCGAGTAGTTCTCTTCGTTGCCCGGATCGCAGTCGCAATGGATGGCCTGTACGGTATATGTCGCCCCGGGAACGATCTCACAGTCGGTAACGTGGAGCGTGCCCAGTGAGCCGAAGTCGTGGCAGTACTGAGTTGCCTGCAGGTTCGCGGACCACATCGTAAGGGCGGGACCGCCGGGAACCCACGCGGGGCCGCATCCCTCCGGCGGCGGTGTGCTCTGCCCACTGTTCTCGCATATCTCGATTGGCTCACCGACCCACACGTGCGTGCCTTCGTAGGCCGTAAAGTCGTAGTACGGCGGATCAGCCGGCATAGTGGTCAACGTTACGCGCAGGGCAATCTGCTGCCCGGCGTTGCCGGGGACCATTGAGATATAGCGGGTCTTGCCACACCCCGCCTCTTCCTCGGGCGCGGCCGGGGGAACAAGCTCCGGACAGTCGCATTCGTCAGGAATGCCGTTTCCGTTGTCGTCACTGCTTTGGCCGCATTCGGGGACGTGGCAGTCGCCGCCCAGGGCATCGCAGTAGAGGTCGCACAGGTCGGGAATGCTGTTCTCGTTACAGTCCTCGGGCACACTGCCGAACTCGTACGCCCCCATGTCGACGTCCAGCGTCGAGTCGCCGTCTCCATCCCAGATGCGGGTATTGCCGTCAAGGTCCATAGGCACCGTGACGGCCGCGTTGTCGCCCGCATCGATGCAGGGTGAGCCCTCGGTCAGGCGCAGATCGCCGAAATCATCGTTTGCCCCCTCGTCAACCTCGGTCGTATCCGGGTCGTCACCCCAGCCGTCGCCACCGTCGTCGGGGTCGCGCACAAAGAGCGGGTCGTCGTCCAGGTTGCCCGTTCCCGTGTACCCGCCCTGGACGTTGGTGTAGGTGACCACCGACGTGCCGCCGCCGACAACCTCACCCTCCGTGTCGCCCCAGAGAATGCAGTTGGTCACCGTCGCGCTGCTCTCCATACCGTTGTACATCCCGGCGCCGGTGTTCCCGCTGAACGTGCAGTTGGTCACCGTCGGACTGCCGCCCATGCTGTACACCCCGGCGCCGCCCCATGGGCAGGTGTTCCCGATGAACGTGCAGTTGGTCACCCTGGGGTTGCTGGAGAGGTTGTTCATCCCGCCGCCGTACACGGTGGCCGAGTTTCCGCTGAACGTGCAGTTGGTCACCGTGGGGCTCTCGTGTGAACTGTACACACCGCCGCCATAGTTCGCCGTGTTCCCGCTGAACGTGCAGTTGGTGACCGTGGGACTGCAACGGTAGTTCAACAGTCCACCACCGTGGTCCCCCGTGTTCCCGCTGAACGTGCAGTTGGTGACCGTGGAATTGCTGTGGTAGTTATACAATCCAGCACCGCGGTCGGCCGTGTTCCCGCTGAACGTGCAGTTGCTCACCGTGGGACGGGTGTAGTAGTTGTACATCCCGCCACCGTGGCAATAGGTCCCGGAAACGTTACCCGTCCCGCCGGTGATGGTAAAGCCGTCGAGGACCGTGTCCGGGCCCTCGCCGCTGGCACAAGTCACGACAGAGGCGTTCAGCCCCGTCGCGTCGATGATGGTGACCGCGGCGCCCTCGGTGCTGCGCACGGTAATTCCCTTGCCCAGAAAGTCGATCGCCTCGTGGCACGTTCCGGGAACGACCTCGATCTCGTCGGCGTTAAACGCGTTGTCGATTGCGAGTTGGATTGTGGTATGCCAGGTGTCCTGCGTTATGTTGTGGACGGTTGCGCCCCGTTCGTATGCCCCCATATCTACGGTGCCGTCCGCTATACGGGGATTGCCGTCGAGGTCGGTCGCCGGCAGGCCGCCAGGTGGAGTGTTGGTGCCCGCATTGATCGCCGGACTGCCCGGAGAAAGCCGGAGATTGTCGTCGGCAGTACCTGCAACGTCGTCGGGGCCGTCGGCATCGACGAAGATCGGATCGTCTACGATGTTGCCGTCGCCCGTATAGCCGCCCTGCACGTCGCTGTAGGTGACGGCGGGTGTGCTGTTATCGTTATTTATTTCGCCGCCCGTATCGCCCCAGAGAATGCAGTTGACCACCACCGGGCTGCTGAAAAGAAAGTTGTCCATCCCGCCGCCGCTGGTGGCGGTGTTTCCGGTGAACGTGCAGTTGGTCACCATCGGGCTGCTGTAGAACTCGTTGCGCATCCCGCCGCCGCTGCCGGCGTCGTTCCCACTGAAGGTGCAGTTGATCACCGTCGGGTTGCTGCTTTGATTGAACACCGCGCCGCCGTAGGTGGCCGAGTTCCCGCTGAACGTGCAGTTGGTCACCGTCGGGCTGCTATCCGCATAGTTGCACATCCCGCCGCCGTACATGGTGGCCGAGTTCCCGCTGAACGTGCAGTTGGACAGAGTTGAGTTGCTGAGATCGTTCAACATCCCGCCGCCGAAGTACTCGGCCGAGTTCCCGCTGAACGTGCAGTTGGTCACCGTCGGGCTGGTGCAGTAGTTGTACATGCCGCCGCCGTAGTCTGCCGAGTTGCCGCTGAACGTGCAGTTGGTAACCGTCGGGCTGCTGTACTCGAAGTTGTACATCCCACCGCCGCGGAGGTACCCATCACCCGGGTCGGTTCCGGTTCCCCCGGTGATCGTGAAGCCGTCGAGGATTGTGTCCGGCCCCTCGCCGCTGTCGCAGGTCACCACGCTGGTGCCCAGGCCCGTTGCGTCGATCGTCGTGACCTCGGGCCCACCGGTGCTTCGCACCGTGATGGCCTTGCCCAGGAAGTTGATCGCCTCACCGTACCCTCCGGGGAAGACCTCGATCTCGTCGGCGTTAGACGCGTTGTCGATTGCGAGTTGGATTGTGATATGCCAGGTGTCCTGCGTTATGTTGTGTACCGTTCCGGTATGTTCGTATGCCCCCATATCTACGGTGCCGTCCACTACACGGGGATTGCCGTCGAGGTCGGTCGCCGGCAGGCCGCCAGGTGGAGTGTTGGTTCCCGCATTGATCGCCGGACTGCCCGGAGAAAGGCGGAGATTGTCGTCGGCAGTACCTGCCATGTCGTCGGGACCGTCGGCATCGACGAAGATCGGATCGTCGTCGATGTTGCCCGTCCCCGCGTACACGTTTCCGTCATCGGGATCGTCATCCATTACGTCGCTGTAGGTGACGGCCGGCGTGCTGCCTTGAAGGTTCACAATTTCGTTGGGCGTGTCGCCCCACAGAATGCAGTTGGTGACCGTTGGGTCGCTCGCGGCTTGGTTCAGCATTCCCCCGCCATCGCCGCTCGACGAGTTCCCGCTGAACGTGCAGTTGGTGACCGTCGGGTCGCTGTCCCAGTTGTACATCCCGGCGCCCCATTGGCCCGTGTTCCCGGTGAACGCGCAGTTGGATACCGTTGCGTTGCTGTTGCTCCAATTCAACATCCCGGCACCGTTGTTAAGGGCCGCATTGCCGCGGAAGATGCAGTTGGTCACGCTCGGGCTGCCCTCGTAGTTGTACATCCCACCGCCCGCGTCGTGCGGCGATGAACCGTCCGCGTTTCCGCCGGTGATGGTGAAGCCGTCGAGGACGGCGTTGGCGTCGGTGCCGCTGCCGGTGACCACGTGGTAGCTGTTGTCGGAGTTGTCGTCCGGCGTTCCGATGTCGCCGCTGAGAATGGTCTGATCGAACAGGCTGGCACGTGACCCGAGCGAAGTCTCGGTGCCGTTGAAACCGCCGTAGATTGCGACACCGGTGATCATTTGGAACGTGGCCGTCCGGTTCGTTCCGGAGGTCGGCTTGTACGTTCCGGCCGCCACCCAGATCTGGTCGCCGCTTACGGCCAGGCCCAGGGCGGTCTGCAGGTCGGGGCACGCATCGACCCAGCTGGTACAGCCGCCGCTACCGTCATCGTCGACGTAGTACGTCGTCTGGGCATGCGCGGCACCGGCCGCCGTGAGCAGGCAGGAAAGGAACGAAAACAACACTAGAGCGGGCGTTCGTGAAAACATGCTTGTTTCTCTGAAAAGGACGTTGACTGCAGATTAGCTCAGGCCCTGGCGGGCCGGCGGCCAAGTCGGCCATGACGTGTTGAGTTGGATCTGGGACGAACCGCAAAGTTCCCCCTCCGTTCGACACAACCGAAATCAGCCTACCGCGCGTCCGTCAAGAATGCAAGCGAAAATGGACCATTGGGATTCGTGGTGTAGGGCAATCGCATCTTAATTCAGACCGCGATTACCAGCGTGAAAACGCAGATCAGAGCGATCGTACGAAAAACGCCCGAGTGGGCGAACCAGCGTTTCCGATCCATCAGCCGGGGTTTCGCAATTTAGATGCGATTGCCCTGATTCGTGGTGTGGGTGGCATAGGCAAGCGTAGCGAGAAACGAGCGGAGCTTGCCCGTGGTCCTGCTTGATCTGCACCGGCAAACTCCGATGCACATCGTGGCTCATGCAAAGGCCCGAATGAGCACGGGTAAGCTCGCGCTTACCGATGCCACCCGGCCCCTTTAGAACCCACCGACTATGGCTACACAGGAGTCAAAAGCGCCTCTGACTCGTCCCTCAGGCGCTCCAATGTTGCAGTCGACTCGAACCAGAGCACTCCCCGCGCAGCATGGGCACTGAAATCCTTGCCGGGCAGATCGGCCGGCCAGGGGGATGACTCCGCCTTGTCATACCACCGGCGCACTTCGTCCAGGTTGTCACGCTTGGCTTCGGCGATCGATATGATAAGTTGATTAACGGCTTTCAGGTCACCGTTGTCGATCACCTCTTGGGCGTGCTGGATGGCCTCGCTGGGATTACCGTTGCGTAGGTGGGCCAGCGCGAGGATTCGCTTGATTCTGCCGTCAGCTTGTTTCTGCCACACCCACACGAACGCAAGAACGCTTGTGACGGCTACGAACGCGACTATCGCTGTCAAGAAGCGTCGCTGATGCCGTCTGATCGCGATCCTCAGTACATACCAGACACTGTCGCGGCGGGCCTTGATGGGCTCCCCCGCAATGTAGTGCCCAAGGTCACAAGCCAGCCACTCTTAGTTAGCCTCAATTGCAGTTCCTGAAACAACACCCACGCCAGAAAGCTGCAGAAGACATGCCCGCGGCTCGCCTCAGCGGATTCCAGTCGGACTTCGTATTACGGGGCGTCTCGATCCTTAAAGTCGAATGTCAACTGGGTGTCATGCGTACGCATGTGCGCGCAATCCTCCGTTGGTGCCGGTTCGCACTTGGATCCGCCGTCAAACCCGTAGCGCCTCTTGAACACGGCGAACATGTCACAAATGCTCTCCCAGTACGGACCATGCCCGCGCATCCGCTCGCCGAAGCGCGATTCATCGAGCCGCCCGCCGCGAATGTCGTGTAGACGGTTGATCACCCGGTCAGCCCTAAGCGGCATCACCTCGCGCAGCCTTTTGATGAACACCTCCTCGACGCTGCCGGGCAGTCGAAGAGCGGTGTAGCCGGCCGACCGCGCACCGGCAGCGGCCGCCTGCTCCAGAATGCGCGGAATATCACGATCGTTAAGCCCGGGGATGATTGGCGAAACCAGCACGCCGACGGGTATGCCGGCTTCGTTGAGCCGGTGCATCGCCTCAAACTGCCGCCCCGGCGTTGGGGCCTGTGGCTCGATCAGCTTCGTTATCGCTGCGTCCACAAACGGGATGCTGAACGTCACGCGAGCGTCGGCCCGTGCGCTTAGCTCAGCCAGCACGTCGGTATCACGAACGACAAGGAAGCCTTTGGTCACTACGGCGACGGGGTTGCGAAACTCCGCGCAAACTTCCAGGCACTGTCGTGTGAGCCGGTAACTCGCCTCGATCGGCTGATAGCAGTCGGTGACCCCTGAGAAGTACACGCTCTTGCGCTTCCAGCCCCGCTTGCGGAACGCCTCTTTCAGGAGCTGCGGTGCGTTGCTCTTGACGACCAGCTTGGTCTCGAAGTCCGTACCCGCTCCGAGGCCGAGGTATTCGTGATACGTCCTGGCATAGCAATAGCTGCAGGCATGCTGACACCCGCGATATGGATTGACCGACCAGGTGAACGGCACGTCGGGGCTGTGGTTTCTCGAGAGGATCGAACCGGAGGTCTCCTCATACACCTCGATCCGTGCCTTAGGCGGGGGCTCAAGCCACTCACGGTGCTCGGTGAGGTACGGGTTCGGTGGATTGTCTACGCGACGAAGTCTCATCGAGATTCCCTTGCCGTGAGGCGACCGTGGCTGCTATATTCTATTCGGGGCGTGTTAGGGTGACAAGTACGTAGCGGCCCGTCCAGACCTGTGAATCTGTGAGTTCTTGCGGCTCCGTTGTATGCATAGCGGTTGTCGGTACGATGGCGGTGTGTTTCGCGGGTCTCGGATTGAATGAGGTATGCGGAGCGCGTGACCGGTATCCACCCCGTGCCCTCGACGGGACTCAAGGAGGAGCATCCGTGACGACCAAGCTTGACCGGATCATCCAGGGTGATTGCATCAAGAAGCTCGAAGGGATCGACGCGGGATCGGTCAATCTGGCCTTCGCCGACCCGCCGTTTAACATCGGCTACGATTATGACGAGTATGACGACAAGCGATCCTGCGACGACTACCTCAACTGGTCGCGGCGGTGGATCAGCCTCGTCATCCGCGTGCTCAAGCCCGACGGAACGTTCTGGCTGGCCATTGGGGATGAGTACGCCGCCGAGCTGAAGGTGATGGCCACGCGCGAACTGGGTCTTACCTGCCGGAGTTGGGTGGTCTGGTACTATACGTTCGGCGTTCACTGCAAGTATAAGTTCACCCGCTCTCACGCGCATCTGTTTAACTTCGTCAAGGACGCGAAGAAGTTCACCTTCAATACCGACGCCGTTCGCGTGCCATCAGCGCGGCAACTCGTCTACGGCGACCGGCGGGCTAACCCTAAAGGCCGCGTGCCGGACGACACGTGGATCATCCCACCAAACGTCGAAACGTCAAAAAGTCGAAAAGTCGAAAGCACGGAGGGACAAAGGGACAGAGGGACAAAGGGACAATCGGACGGAGGGACGAACGATCAGAACCGCGACCGTCAGGGAGCGGCCAATCGGCAATCGGCAATCGACAATCGCTGGATTCTTCGTCCTCAAGATTTGCCCGGCGGTTTCACTGCCGACAGCGACACGTGGTACTTCCCGCGTGTGTGCGGCACGTTCAAGGAGCGGGAAGGGTTTCACGGCTGTCAGATGCCCGAGCAGTTGCTTGGCCGGATCATCAAAGCCTGCTCCAACGAGGGAGACCTGATTCTCGATCCCTTCACCGGCAGCGGCACGACGTTGGCCGTCGCGAAGAAGCTTGGCCGCCACTACCTTGGCATCGAACTGTCGAAGCAATACGTGGATGAGTCCCGGGCCCGGCTGCGTCGCATCAAACCCGGCGACCCCCTCGACGGCGTTGAAGACCCGCTCTCCAGCGTAGCCTGCACGGCCGAGGGCATCATCCGAACAGCAGACGGAAAACGCGTAAAACGCAACGGATCACCCAAACGCCGAGGAAGGCCCAAGAAGTCCGAGCCCCAGGCGAAGCTTGCACAGATGGACCTCTGGCGGTAGATGCCGCGCCATCTCTGCCTACTAGGCAGCGTCAGTAGCTCTGCCTGTCGCGTCGTGTGGCGAACTCTGAGCAGATAGCCGTAACGCTACCGCTCGAGCGGGGTTTTGAGGATGGGCAGCTTGTCCTGCTCCTGCTCGATCTTGGATAGTTCGAGTTCCTCAAAGAGCACCGGCGGGGCGATGATCGAGGTCGCCGGTGTGGCACCGCTTATGCCAATCCCGATGTAGTTGTAGACCGTCGGCGTCGTACCGGCGGCGACAATGTGCTTAAGGTCCCTGGGTTTGATCTGCCCGAATTCGAGGCCGCGAACCAACTCCTCACGACCGTCCTCGACATAAACCTTATAGGCGTATATCGGGTCACCGAGGTTCTGCTGACCGCCACGCTGTTGCATACGCATGAACATCGAGAACAGGTCCGACCGGCTGGACCCGATGCCCGCCGTGCGAACGGACGCGATCCTCAACGCGTAATCACGCCCTTCCTCCTTGGCCAGTTCAATCAGCTTGTTCTTGAGTTCCCTGTTCCAGCCGCCTTCGTTGTCCACAATGAAAAGGCAACCAGCGGCTGCCTGCGCCGTGCCGGCGCCGGGGCTGCGGCGGGCGTGGCCATTGCTGCCGGAGAGCTTCTTGGTCGGCACGCGCGACATGACCATGTTCTTGAGCACGCCGTCAACGACAAGGTCAACCCTCTCAGCCTGCACGCCCTCGTCGTCGTAGCGGTAGTGTCCTAGCAAATGCGTGTCACCCATCTTTCGCACGGTGGGATCGTCGTAGACCCTGAAGGAATCGGGCAAAATGCGCTGGTCCAGCTTTTTCTCCAGACTACCGGCGCCGGTCAACTGGCGACGCTGCGTGCCGACGGGGTCGACCCGGCCCGCCAGTCCCTCCGCCAGCATCATGCGAAACATCTGGGGGGAGGCGTGGCTGTCAAAGAGTACGGGCCCGGTGTACCGTTCGAGAACGGGTGCCTTGGCCACCTTGATCAGTGCGTCGACCGACTTGTCGATATCGGTGAGGATTTTCTCAATGGCCGGCAGATCCTGCGGCGTCCTGCCGTAATACTCCCCGCTGTCGGAGATTTTCATGCCGTCATCAGCTTGGAGCTCGGCGGACATGATCAAAAGCGCGCCGGTGTCGGCGGTGCGCAGTCGAGTGCCCTCCGTGTTTACGGTGTATGTATTGCCTACGGCCACGAGCAACTGCACCTTGGAATCTTGAATCTGCGGGTACTTGTTGAACTGGGCGGAAATCTTCTTGAGGTTCTTTTCCCATGCGGTTCGATCAAAGTCGATCGTCGCCGTTGGTTCGACGTGCTCGACGATCGAGGCCTTCGAGAAATCATTCGGGCGATCCTCCAGAGTCTTGTCTCTCATGTATGCGCGTTTCTTGGTGAGCGTTTCCACGGCGTCCTTGTAGTCCTGATCGGTGGCCCACCAGATCGACTGACGTATCGCGGTGTAATCGTCATCCAGGGGCAGAGAGGCCCGTCCGCCACCCGCGCCACGACCGCCGAAGAACCTGAAGAACCCACCACTCTCTTCCGTGAAATTCGTGTTGTCCAGCTCGTAGGAGCCGGCTCTTGTTTGACTATAGAAGTCACGGGAGCGGCGGCGCTCGGAACTCGTGATAGCGCCGTAGTTGGCAATGATATGATAGACGAGTGAGTCATCCACAATGTACTGAATGAAATAGGGTTTTTCCAGATCCTCCATCTGGAGGTTCATCGAACGCGTAATCTCGTCGGCCAGCGCTCGCATGAGTTTCTTGCTGTCCGGCAGGGTTTCCGCAGCCACGGCGGGCAGCGCCCAAGCGGTAGTGAAGATCAATACCAAAACCGAGTATCTTTTTGTGCGTTGTGATTTCACGATGTCTGCTCCTTCAAAAGCAGTTGCGATTGTGTTTCATCATCCAATCCGTATGGTTCCATGTTACGGCGTTTTCTGGGCGATAGGCGGTGACAGGATGGGTGGTTTATCCTGTTCGCGGCGCCGTTTCTCGACCTCGATCTCCGATACCAGAATGCTGGGTGAGACGCCGGAAACGGGGACCATACCGGACTCCGCTCCGCAGGTCCCATTGAAGACGTCGGGATCATCGCCGGTGTAGATGATCTTCGAGAAGGATGTGAGCGGCGTTCCGACAATATCCACGCCGCGAACCAGCTCCTTCCGCCCGTCGGCATAAATCCTGTAGACCACTACGGGCAGGACCTTGAAAGTCTGCGCGCCGGCGCGGCGCGTGCCGGTAAAACCACCGGTGATATCCTCGAACATCAACCCGTAGGGCTTGTCCTGTTTTTTGCATTCGTCGATGAGCATCTTGCGCAGCTCATCAAAGCTGGTCGTCTTGCTGGAGTAGACGATCGTATTACCCATCCGGCTGACGACCTGTCTGCCCGGTTCGCGCCGGCCGTGACCGTTGGACTTCTCGAAGTCCTGTACCGGCGAACGCGACATCAGGAATGTCTTGAGCACGCCGTTTTCCACCAGTGTGACATCCTGGGAGGGTATCCCCTCATTGTCGTACTTGTAGTAGCCGCGGAGTTCGATGTCGCCCCACCTGGCCATCGTGGGGTTGTCGTGCACGCTGATGAAATCCGGCAGAACCTCCTGTCCGATTTTCTTTGTGAAGGTCTGACCTTCTTCAACGTCCTTTTGGCGGTGGCCTTCAATTCGGTGGCCGAAGATCTCGTGGAAGAACACGCCGCTCGCCCGATTCATCAGAATCGCCGGCCCGCTGTACGGCTCAACCAAGGGCGCTTCGCGCAGTGCCAATACCTGGTCAATCACCTTCTGAAACGCCGTCTTGAGCTCCTCTTCGCTTGGCAGGTTCTCCTCGCTTGCGGCGCTGAAGGTGCGGTATTGTGACAGCTCCATGCCATCCTCGGCCTTGGTGCTGGCCTGCACAAAAATCCGAAGATACTTCTGTCCATGCTGAATCCTGCTTCCCTCGCTGTTGGTGAAGTACTGGTTCTCGGCGTTGGCGCTGAGTGAAACCCCCGAGTTGTAGATCAGCGGGTATTTACGGGCGAGGTTGGAGACGTTGCGCAGCCGGTTCGCCCATAACTTACGATCTAGCTTGAGCCGCGCTTCGGGCTCGCCGTAGACATGCGGCTTTTCACAGCTGAAATCGTCCGCCTTGTCCTCCTCTTCCACCATGGTCTTGAGGTTGGTCAGGACGCGTTGGTATTTCTTGGCCGCTGACTTAAAGGTCCGATCGGTGGCAAGCCAGACGGCCTGCTTGATCGCCGACGGATCGTCCGAGAGGCTGATCGGCGTCGGCATCCCACCCATTAAATCCGAGGGATCAAATCCCATAAATCCACCGCGGATCTTGTGTGTGTTGTCCAGCTTGTATTCACCGACTCGCGCATCCACGTCCAAAAGCCGGGTGTGGCTTGCCTCATCATCGGTCAGTGCGCCCAGCTCGGCACCGATCGAAACCTTCTGCTGATCGGTGATTGTGTAGGCCATGAAATATGCTTTAGTTCCATCCGGCATGGCGAGGTTCTTCATGGAATAATCCATTTCCTCGCTCAGCACTTTGATGAGCACGCTGTCCGGCGTTTTCGCACCGTCTGCCGCCTGGGCTGCGAGCGGTACCGACAGTAATACCGCCCACGCAACGATTCGTTGGCGTTTCATACTAACTCCTTTCAAGCTTGCAAAGCCTTCAAAACTCAGAACGTCTAAGAAAACCGTGTGGAACAGGCTTTCCAGCGCTCTCTTGAGTGACAGGAAAGCCGGTCATACGGATTACGTTGCGCGGTCCGACACACGCCCGATAAGAGTGTGGGCGATTCCAGTTGACGATGCGGTGACACAAATGGCAGCCCGCATGTCGAACTGCACGGGTTCGGCATCATCCCCACGGAGCCGTAATACAAATTCCCCTTGAAGGCGTCAAGGCCTCGGGTGACGTCCGAGATATTGATTTTCAGGTCCAGGCAGGTCGGCTCGATATCGGTTCTCTCTTTGTCCGGCCCCTCGTCCAAGTTCTTCAACATCTCAAGTATGGCCACCACGTTGGTCATATTGATGATGCCCTCAGGGCCGGGGGGATTTGTACTGAAATCCTCTACTTACGAGGTTAATGCCGCCGCCGTTCGGCCTTGGTCGGCAAGCAGGGTGAAGCCCGGCACGCCCCAGGAGGTCGCCAAGATGCGTGCGCACGCATTGGTGTTTCCTCCGCACATGGACCGGGACCGGCCGAAACGACCCATAATGTCTCCGTCAGTACGGCCACAGGCGTTTCTGAACAGCCTATAACGTACGCCGGTATCCTGTGACGGGCGCCAAGTGCCGGGATGCGACAGTCAAGTCTGCAATCACCAATCACTGATATTCCGGTGCGATACCAAGGACACTCCCGTATGTGCGATGTTCTCGGCCTCACCCGTCGGGATTCACTTACCTGCTCCGCGAACTTGGTCGATGTACTGGACGGTCTCCAGCTCCGAAGGAGGCCGTCGGGGTATCGACAACAGAATCGCTAAGCATTCTTCAACAATAGGAGCGCATGAGATGAGACACAAGTTGCTGGTGACCGCCACGATTGCGACACCGCTGTTGTTTGCCGGCTGTATGCGGCAGATCGCTTCGACAGCCTGGCAGCCGGATTACAGGTCGGTTCCCGTTCGATTCGTGCCACCGCCCGAGCCGGACCGTTTTACCGAGACGGATACGGACGTCGACACCTATCTGGTCGTTGACTCGACGTACGACGGGTTCTCGGACTCCGGATACACCGGAGACATGGCGGCGGCATCGCCTGATACGTACCATGTGGCCCTGTGGGGTGGCCCGTTTGACGGCAGGGATGTCACAGATAGTGTCACCGAATTGACACCAGGTTCATACACGTTCGCCTTCTTCGACCAGCCTCACGGCACGGTAATGCAAGGTTGGGTCAACGTCCGCAATACGGGCGATGAGATCCTGAACGTTCTGTCGAAATGGAAAGACAGCATCCCGACGCAAAAGCAGCAACTGGCCTATGATTACGAAATCGACGGCCGGATGAGCGGCAGCGCCCCGGATGTCTTCAAGGACTTCACCAAGCAGCTTCGCGCCTTCGACCGTCTCGAGCGCCGGCTCGTTGCGGCTATTGAGGCTGAGCGCAAGGCACGAATCGCCCAACAGCGGCGTGTTCGCACTCTCTTGCGCGATGCGGACATCCTCATTATGCCCGGCGAGGAGGCGTTGTTCCATCCGACGACGCAGCCGGCCTTTAGAGAGAGCGATCTGGAGGCCGTCCGCGCGGGCGACGTCTTGACGAAGATCGTTCTGGTGGCCGACCATGAAGACGCCCGCTGGAAGCTGCGCCGCGTCAACCAGTTGCACAACGATGTGATGCGTTGCCAGGAGGTGTTCAAGCAAGAGGTCGATCGCCTACAGCGCCGCAAAGGCTTGTTCCTGCTAACCGACCACCTCTATGACCATGACAAGCGCTTCGTCGAGAACGAGATACGCCTGCAGCAGACGCTTGGCATACTCGATCGGCTCAACGAACGCACGCGCGATCTGCGCGAGCGGCGCCTGGCCCTGGCATTTACCACGGAACTATTCTCGCCCAACACGAACTTCGTTGCGCTCGATCAGGAGGAGCGAGAGTTGCTGCGGGAGCGCAGCGTTCTCGAAGCCGAGCAAACCCGGATCGACGTGCTCTTTGACGAAACGGACGAGAACAGCGACAGGCGTGTTGCCCTGGAGCGGAATCGTCAGCATGTGATGGGAGCAATTGAGGCGATCGATCGACAAATCGAGAGAGTCGATGAGGCCCGCAACGCACTTATTGCCTTGGCGGAATCGACCGACGTCATGCACCGTCAGAACGATATGCAGCTCCTGACGGCTACCTTCGTCGGCGACGATCTGCCCATGCGGATTCGCCAGGCCATTGAACGGGAGTCACTCATGACAGTGCGGCTCCAGGCTACCGACAAGGTGTTTGCTCCTAGGGGGACAAGCGTTACCAATGCCCGTACCGCACCACGCTTCGACAACTCGGCAGGAGCGACTCAATACTTAGCTGCCACACCACGCTTCGACGATTCGGCGGGTGCGATTCAATACTCAGCTACCACACCACACTTCAACGATTCGGCAGCAACGACTCAACGTTCCGCCCGACTGACAAGCGGACAGAAGTGGCAGGAGAACCGGTCCGACGACCGCGCTAACCGTACGTATGATCTTAAAAAGAAGAACCACGAATGCCCGCTCTGGCTTCGGCTGCTTGTGCCTCCGTGCTGGTTCGCCAGTCAAGCGAAAGCGGACATGACCACTGCGGATGCGGGTGTGACGAACAGGACTGCCCGGCTGACAAGTGGACAAGAGTGGCAGGACAACCGGCGCGACGATTACGTTGACCGTTCGTATGATCTCAAAAAGAAGAACCACGATTGCCCGCTCTGGCTTCGGCTGCTCGTGCCTCCGTGCTGGTTCGCCAGTCAAGCGAATGCGGACATGGCCACTGCGGATACGGGTGTGGCGAACAGGACTGTACGGTTGACAAGTGGACAAGAGTGGCAGGACAACTGGCGCGACGATCGCGCTGACCGCCTTCAAGAGAAGAAAAAGAACTGCGATTGTCCGCTCTGGCTCCGGTTGCTCGTACCGCCCTGCTGGTTGGCCGACTGAGAAATGTGGTGTCACAACCGACAGTACAGGAGATGGCAATCTGAGCCGTTCATTCACCTGACAACACGCAGAGCGAGGCCCTGGTCGAACTAACTGTTTGACCAGGGCTTCTTTATTCATTCGTCATACAACCAGGACAGGAGGGTGTTGCGGTATGCCCAATCCATTGTGTCATTTTGAGGTGATGACGGACGATCCGGAGAACTGCAAAGCCTTCTATGAGGTTGTATTTGGCTGGCAGTTCGATGACTCCTCAATGCCGGGCTATACGCTCATTAACACAGGCGTGGAGCCGACCGGTGGGATCTTTCCCAAACCCGAGGACGCGCCGGGCGTCTGTATGAACGTCTATTTCCAGGTCCAGGATATCGATGCGACTTTGAAAAAGGCCACGGACCACGGTGGGAGCACGCTGGTTCCAAAGACCGAGATTCCCAGCGTCGGCCACTTCGCGATGTTCACCGATCCGGAAGGCATTGCGCTCGGTATCATACAGCCGAAGAGTCACAGATAACCTGTCTTGGCAGGTTGTCTTAAAGCCGTGGGAAGCATGCCCGCGTCCGCCTGCGGCGGACTTTAGCATGGCACGCGTACACCTGTTGTACCGGCCCCGGTTGGGAGAGGCTCTTGGTTCTGGCACCGCGATCTCTATGTGCTCTGCGGTGAATGTTTGGATCCGTCGTCGGACGATTCGGCAGAATCACATGCCCGAGCGTCGCCGCTGTTTGACGTTAGCCCGCAGCGTGGCGCGCTCGTTGCCGCCATGTGCGGATCGGCGTCCACCGCTCGCCGGATGGTTTGAATCACGGTGTTCCTCCGGTATGTATCTCCCCTTGCACTGCCGGCAGAGACGCGGCAGCGCGCGTTCAATACCGTTGACAACGATGGGAAACCCGCAGTGCGGGCAGTGCGTGTACAGTGGTGCCATTCCCCATCCCCCACGGACAAGTCACTCGGACCTGTGGACGGTTCCCCCGTCTGTGAATCGTTTACCCCGTTTCCAATCAATCCCGTGCGATCCGCTCCAGACAGCGAGATCCCGCGAGGGACACGCTATTCATCAGATCATCTGGCAAGGCATGTGGGAACGACTTTCCAGTCGGTCAAGACACAGGCCAAAGAACCTGTTCCATATGCCTTCTCAGTCGCTTACCCCTTAGCGACGATAACCCAACAAGAATGCAGTCTCGGCGACTCTGAGCGAATCTTCATCCGGCCACGGACCCACAATCTCGTTGAGCAGCAGAACTGCGTCCTGCGTGCCGATCGCCATAATGTCGCTCGACAGCGAAGCTTCCATGAACTCCTGATCTTCCAAGAACGCATCGGCATGCGATTGGTCGTCCATCAGCGCGCGGTCGTCGTCGACGTGGTTCAAGCCCAGTAGATGACCTGCCTCATGCGAACCAACGTTGCCGATGGCAATGCCCATCTCTTCGGCCGTCGGAACGCTTGAGAACATGCGTAGCGCGAACGATTCCGTAAAGATGATCGCGTCATCGCAGAAGTCGACATTGTAGAGGTCCACCTTCTCGGCGATCCCGAAGGCATTGGGATTGAAACCGCCAAAGTAGATCGCCGAGAACTGCGTCCCATCCGGCGGCGGATCGTCGGTGGTCCATATGGCAACGTTGAACCGCTCAAAATTTTGCTCGAAGACGGACCGGATCGCCTCCTTGATCGTCTCAGTCCGACCTTCGTAGAAGGGCGAGATGTCTGCGGCGTTGAAGGGCCCGAGCGTCATCAAGCCCAACGTTGGAGAATCCACGACGGCACCGTCGAAATCGAGCAGCAGGGCCTGTATGACGGGCTCGGGCACGTCGAATCCTCCGGTGATCTGAACGTCAATACGATAGGTGCCCGTGAACGCACCGCTTCCGGCAAATGCCGAGTGAGTCACGACCATGCAGTAGCTGTCGCCGTCATGGCGAACGATCCATTCAATGTAGGAATCCAGGAATCGTGCATCTGATCCGCCGCGGTCGTCGTTGTTGTAGACCAGTCGTTGTCGATCGTCGAACACGCCAATGGAAACGTCGAGAGCCGAACCCGTCGTATCCGCGTCCACCATCACGCGGAAACCGGCGGACAGCGGACCGAGAAGAAACACGTCCAGGTCGCCGACCTCGGCCACCGTGCCCTGCAGTTGTGCAACTCCCTCATCGTCGAAGACGGCTACGATCGCCTGCGAAAACGAGTCGTTGGGTTCGCCCGAGATTTTCCCCAATACGCTCGTAGCAGCCGGATCTCGATTACCGTCGACCACGTCGCCCGTCGGCCCGTTTGGCGTCGGCGGCACGAAACCGCAGCCGGCAAGCGCGAAGACCACGAATATTCCGGCTACGCCGCCGAACCAGCGCGATGCACGTGTGTAATAGGATTGGTCAACAGCCTTGAGCTTCACGACTTTAATCCACACATTTACGCTGGTCTACGTAGCCTCCGGTTTTCGTGTTCTGCGGCGCGCTTTCACCTCCATCTTATAGCTCAATGCTCGTGGCAATCAAGCCGAAAGACGCCGCCATTGGCGGTTGACGTAACCGCCGGTTGCCTCGCACGAAGGTCTCAGGCTTACATTGTCAACACACCACACAAGTCACCGCAGTTTCATGGCTGCGGCACCGTTTGTGTCGCCGGCACGTTTTACAGCTAGTGTTCGTGGAGACAACAACTACTGAGGCACAGCTCGGCGCGCGCCGGCACGTGATCGTCGTCCTGCGGCTGGGAAATCCGGCGGCGCGTAGGAAGCTCCTTGAAAAACCAAACGCCCGCGTCGCCGCCCATCGTGTCAAACAGGTACTGCACCGCGTCCTGATACCCCAGCGGGAAGACCGCGGAATAGATCGGCGCTCGTATGAACGCCTGATCCCCAAGGAGCTCGCTCAGACTTGCGGTGACATCCATAATCGAGCCCGGATCGTGCGTGTGGATCATGCCCAACAGGTGGCCGGCCTCGTGACTGGTCACGTTCGCAATCGCCTGGGCCATCTGCGAAACCGACGGGTCCAGCCGCATAAAGGCCTCAAACGTGTCGCAGAATACGATAGCCTGCTGGGAACTCGTGGCGTTGAATTCGTCCACGTTCTCCGCCACCCCAAGCAGCGCTTCGTCGAACGTGCCGAAGAAGACGCGCGTCATGCCGGGCTCATACGTAAAGCCCTCGCTGGTTGAGATGATCGTGACGTCAATCCCTCTATAGTCTTCACGGACGCCTTCGACGATCCTGTCGATCATCACCTCCGTCTGCCCCGCATAAACGGGCGAGATGTCGGCGGCGTCAAACACCGGAACATTCACCGGTGGGCGAGTCCCGATCCGCACGTTGCTTCCACCGTCAAAGACCAGCAACACGACGTCCGGTCTCAGGTCCGGCACGTCGACCGGATACTCTTTCGACGCGACAAGCCCATAGTCACCGGAGGAATTGTATCCCGGCGTCGCGGAGACAGCGACGAAGCAGGATAGCGAGGCGTGCAGAATCACAATATCCACGAACGGCTCTGCTTTACCCAGGTATACGTTGCGGTGGTCGTTGACCAGCAAAGCCGTACCCGTGTCATCAAACAGGGCAATCGCCCCATCGAGCGAGTCGTCAGGAGTCATGGTGACGAGAATCCGCTCACCGTGTGTAACCGGGCCCAGATCGTACACGTCGACGTCGTTGGCACCGCTGATGCGGCCGCGAATGACGCGTGGTTCGTCCGTGATCTCGACGAATTCGGCCAGTTCTAGCTGGTGGTTGGGATTGGTCTCGTAGTAGGTCGACTCGCTGCCGATACCAAGTACGGACAGATTCAGGGTTGAGTGTGATCCGCGGGCGTCTTCGGTTCCGGGAACGGCCCCACACCCGCCGCTGATAAGCACGCTCACAGCCGCGAGTCGGCGCACATTGTCCCCACTTAGCCATTGCCGGACGTACACAGTTCCTTCCCCCCTTCAAGCAGGTGGACAAGTTTCCCCCACCAATCCCCCCCTCACTCGTGACGGGCGTTGTGGGTCGCAACCGGTCGCAGTAAGCCCGCTCCCCCGGCGGTTTGGGCCTGGTCATCAACGGCCCCCGCGCCAGCTGCTATTTGCAGCGAACTGTGCTTCGCCCCTCCGGAAGTGGAATCTACGATATGCTGGTCGGACCGGGCGCTGGTTGTGCACGCATTGGCGGCTGCGGTGTTGTGCGCCCCGTTATTTGAGGACGTACCGGCAAGTATTGCCGCGTCAGCGTCCGGGTAGCCCCTGCCGAGTTTTCCCGCGCGAGCACCTCGGGCACTGTCCGTGCATGTCCGTTGCGGGTGGTTATAATCTCGATCCTGATGCCCACCCTTCCCTTCACAGACGAGCAGTATGAAGCCATACGGACGACCGGCCGGAGCGTCATCGTCTCGGCGGCCGCCGGATCAGGTAAAACAGCCGTGCTCGCCGAGCGATGCGCCTATCTGGTCTGTGACGCTCCTCCCGACATACGCTGTAATGTCGACGAGTTGCTGGTGCTCACATTCACCGATGCGGCCGCAGCGGAAATGCGATCGCGAATCGTGGACGCGATACGTGCGCGCCTGCTGCAACGCCCGCACGACGAACGGCTGAGCGAACAGGTGGCGTTGGTGGACGCCGCCCGGATTTCCACGATCCACTCGTTCTGCCTGTGGCTCGTGCGGCGGTGGTTCAGTCACGTGGATGTGGATCCGTCCGCGACCGTAATGGATGACAATGAAACGACACTTCTGAAGAGTGAAGTCCTCGATGCGCTCTTCACTGAACTCTATGCGACGACGCAGGTGCCCGATGAACCGCTGGGACGAGTCAATCCGGGTACTGGGCGAGCCGCGGGCTTTAACCCGCGCGGATTCACCGAAGGCGAACACAGGCTGAAACACGCGGCCCGCCGGAGCGGGAATTCAACGGACCGGTCGAGCGCGCCGCTCGGCGCCGCATTCGTGCAACTGGTCAACGATTACGGGCTGTGTGAGGATCGGGGGATCGGCCGGTTTGTCGTGAGACTCTTTGATTTCCTCACATCGCTGCCCGCCCCGGAGACTTGGCTAAGCGAAGCGTGCGGCTCGCTGTCGGATCACCCGGAAACCGTTGTGCTTGCCACCCTCAATGCCCTTAAGATCGAACTGGACCGACAGGTGGAGCACTGCGAGCGTACGGCTTCCACCATCGAAGCCGGTCACCCGGTCGGTCACCCCTACGCATCGCAGATTCGCGATTACGTTGAGCGGCTCCGCGCCTGGGCCGCGGCGCTCGAACCGACGGAAGGCAAAACGCATGACGGCGGTCCCGGGGCGAAGGCCGACACAGCAATTGCCGACGCACTCGCCCGGTTTGAAACCGTACGACGGCGGATTGCGGAGTTCGAGTTCAGCAGGACACGCGCCGCCGGATTGTCCAAGTACGCCGCATCTGCGCTGAGGGCGGCGCGCGACCAGGCCAGTGCTAAGCTTTCGGACCTCAAGAAACGCCTGTTCGGCGATAGTTTGAAGCGGCGTTTCGGTTTATTTTCGGTGGAGGAGCTGATCGACGGGCTTAGGCAGACCGAGCCGTACGTGGTCGCTATTGTTGATCTTGTGGTCGCTTTTCGAGATGCGTATGTGCGCAAGAAGCGCGGGCTCAGCGTGCTGGACTTCGCGGACCTCGAACGGCTGGCGTTTAAGCTGTTACACGCCGACGGCGACCCGCGCAAACCGTCGGGCATCGCGCGCACATTGCATCGCCGGTTCGCGCACGTTCTCGTGGATGAGTTTCAGGACATCAACCCGATCCAGCAGGCGATCATCGAGTTGGCCAGCCGCGAATTCGATTCCGGTCGGTCCAACAACCTGTTCGTCGTCGGGGATGTGAAACAAAGCATCTATCGCTTTCGTCTGGCGGAGCCCGCGGTTTTCACCGAGCGCCTTGAGCGATTCCGGCGCGAGGCCGGCGACGGCGTCGCTATCTTCCTGCAGAGAAACTTCCGCTCCCGACCGGAGATCCTCGAAGCCGTCAATGTGATCTTCCGTCAACTCATGCGAAAAGGCTGGGGAGATATCGTTTACGACGCGCAGGCGGAGCTGCGGCCCGGACGTGAGTTTGAGACAGGTGAACCTCATCAGCCAGTCGAGCTTCATCTGCTCGAACAATCCTGGAAAGGCCATTCACTCGACGACGACGAGCCAAAGCGAGGAGTGGCCGATCTATCCGATCCGGCCCGATGGACACCGATTGAACGGGAGGCGTTCTTGATCGGGTCCCGCATCCGTGACCTTGTGGAATCAGGAAAACCGGGCATTGACGGCGAGCCGCTGCGTTACCGCGACATCGCCATTCTGCTTCGAGCTGCCAGGATCAACGCGGAGCGCATCGCTGCGATACTCACACCGATGGGAATTCCCACCTATGCCGATGTGGGCGGCTCGCTGTTCGGCGCCCGCGAGATCCGTGACGTTGTGGCCGCATTGGAGCTGCTCGACAACTTCCAGCAGGACATTCCCTTAGCGGCCATTCTTCGTAGTGGAATCATGGGCGAGCCGCTGTCCGAGGACGACCTGGTTGAAATGCGATGCCTCGACCGTGACATTCCGTTTCACGCCGTCGTGCGACTGTATGCGGAGTGCGGCGGCGACGCGGACTTGCGCAAGCGGCTGTGCGCCGTGCTGGACCGCGTCAACCGATACCGTACCGAGGTGCGCCGTCGTCCATTGGCGGATGTGCTCTGGAACGTCTACGAGCAGCAGGACTTTCTTGCTTATGCCGGCGGACTTGAGGGTGGGGCGCAGCGGCGGGCGAATCTGCTGAAACTCCACGAGCTAGCCCGGCAGTTCGGCTCATTCCGCAGGCAGGGTTTGCACCGGTTCCTGCGATTCATTCTATCACTCGAAGAGGAAAACCAGGCGGTAGCTTCCGCCCCTGCAATCTGCGAGGCGGACGACGTAGTGAGGATCATGAGCATTCACCATGCCAAGGGCCTGGAGTTCCCCATCGTCTTCGTAGCGGGTCTGGGCACGAAGTTCAACCTCGCCGATCGCAGCGGGCGGATGGTCTTTGAACGCCGTGCCAAGATTGGTTTCCGCGTCGTCGACACCGAGCGGATGATTGAATACTCCTCCGCCGCCCACCGGCAGGTCGTCAGTGAGATCGAGCAAAGCACGCGCGAGGAGGAGCTTCGCATTCTATATGTCGCCATGACACGGGCCCGGGACAAGCTCGTTCTCGTCGGCTCCGCACATAACGTTCAACGCTTCAACGACGGCGTACCGCGTGCTTCAGCCCGCGCGGTTTCTCCGCACAGCCTATTACCTGCGGCTCAGTCGGTTTTGAGCGTGACATCCGCGATGACGCCGCTTGACTGGCTGATACCCGCCCTCGCAGCCGCACCGGCCGGCGTCGTGTGCGGGCTCGGCGAGCCTGCCGGCGATCAGCCGTTGTTCGATGTGCACCTTCACGATGTAGATGAGATGGCTGGCTGGGGTACTACGCAGTGGTCGTATGATCGTGACCGCACGATCCGGCGGGCGTTGGCCCACTGCGAGTCGCTGCCAGGCGGCGAACCACTTGCTCCCGGCGATCCGACCGTCGAGCAAGTGCTGTCGCGAATCGAATACACCTATCCGCAGATGGCGTCCGCTTCGGTCCGTGCATCGATGTCAGCCAGCGAGTTCAAGGGCGCCTACGACTTCATGCGGGACCCGGATCAGCGCCGGGATCGATCGGCTGAGGACAACTTCTACGTGCCGCCGTCAAAGTACGCCGCGGCCGTGACCGGCGAAGCCTCCCACCGGGGCGTTATCACCCATCGCATCTTGCAGCATCTGGACTTCGCCAAGGCGGTGGACGTTGCCGGCGTGGCATCGGAATTGCATCGCATGGTTGAGGAGGACCTGATCACGGCTGGGGACCGGGCGGCGGTGGATCAAACCTCGATCGAATGGTTCGTTTCGACGCCGCTGGCGAATGCGATACGGCAAGCCGGTGTGGCGTACCGCCGGGAGTTTCTCTACATCGCAGCCGAGCCGCTGGGTTACTTCGATCGCTCCGTCGGCTCGTCGCCGGATGACCATGTGCTGGTGCGTGGGATCGTCGATGGTATCCTGTCGGTTGCGGACGGCATCGATATCGTCGATTTTAAGACGGATGCGGTGGACCCCGAAGCGGTGGCCGCCCGCGCGGAGCGATACAGGCCGCAGATGGACCTCTACGCCCGGGCAATGTCGCGCCTGTGGCGGCGGCCGGTGCGAACGTGCTGGCTGGTGTTCTTGACGGCGAGAACCTGCCACCCGTGGCGCAACGGCGCGTGGAACGAGAACGAGGGAGCAACCGACCCGTCGTCATAAGACCGAGCGCACCTGGAACCAGCGAAAAGTCTATGGCCCACAGTGAGCGATTCAACCTACGCGTACGCGAGATCGGGCGGGAGGTTTTCGAGCTGGCCGACGCCGCTCAACCGAGTATCTTCCAGGCGGCCTGGTGGTTCGAGCAGGCCACACGCATGCTCGATCGGGACGACCGTCTGCGGACGCGGGCGTTTCAGTTCGTCGATTGCCTGCCCTCGCTTCGTGATAACGCCGTGCTGACAAGGCACCTGGCTGAGTACCTCGACGACAAGCGCCTCGATCTGCCGAAGATCTTCCGCACGGCCGTTGGTCCGGGACGACTGCTCACAATGCGCGAGGAGCTCATCGGGCGGGCGGCCAGGTTCGGTGCGACGCAAATGGCCGGGCGCTTCATCACCGGCTACGACGCCCCAAGCGCCATCAAGACAATCGAACGCCTCCGTGCCAAAGGTATGGCATTTACGATGGACGTGCTGGGCGAATCGACCACCAGCTACTCCCGTGCCGACCGGTACGCGGAGGTCTATCACCACCTGATCGACGAACTGGCGGCAAGGGCTGCTAGTTGGGAGCGGATTCCACTGATCGACGAGGATTCAAACGGGCCGATGCCCCGGGTAAACCTGTCGATCAAGCTGACCGGTCTGGATCCTCATTTTGACGCCATTGATACGGACCGAGCGATTCGCGAGGTGAGCTCGCGCCTGCAACCGCTGCTGCACCGCGCGCGGCGGGCGGGGGCGTTCGTCAACATCGACATGGAATCCTACAAGCACCGCGATCTGACGCTGGAGCTGTTCAAGCGGCTGTTTCTCGAAGACGACTTTAGGGACTGGTGCGAGATCGGCATCGCGGTGCAGGCCTACCTCAAGGACGGCGAGCGCGACCTGATTGGTCTTCTCGAATGGGGAAAGCAGAGGGGAACCCGTTTTACTATTCGACTGGTCAAAGGCGCATACTGGGATGCAGAGACCGCCGCGGCGGTTCGCAACTACAAGGATCCGCCGGTCTGGACACGCAAGTATCAGTCCGACGCCTGCTACGAACGCATGACCCGGATCATGTTCCAGCACGCCCATCTGATCCGTCCGGCATTCGCCAGCCACAACGTCCGCTCGCTGGCTGTCGTTATCGCAACGGCGGAGGAACTCGGCGTCTCCCGGAATGAATACGAGGTTCAAACCCTCTTTGGGATGGGTGATCCGCTCAAGACGGCGATGGTGCGTTTGGGCCAGTGCGTCCGTGTGTACTGCCCCTATGGCGACCTGATGCCCGGGATGGGGTATTTGATCCGACGATTGTTGGAGAACACCTCCAACGAAGGATTTCTCAAACAAGGCTTTGGAGACCGCACCAGCCACGACCGGCTGCTCGCGGATCCCACTATCGTAAAGCAGCCCAGTTCGCCGCTGCCGGCGCGACGTTATCGAAACACCGACCCGGAGGAACCGATGGCTACGTTCAAGAATGCGTCCAACACCAATTTCGCTACGGGCGAGAACCGCCGGAAGATGATCGGCGCGATCGACTACGTCCGGGGCGAGTGCGGCAGAACTTACCCCCTGATCATCAATGATCAAACCGTCTCGACGAAAGCCTGGCATGACTCGATCAATCCGTCGCGCCCGCGGGAGGTGATAGGTCAGGTCGCCCAAGCGACGACGGCCGACGTCAGTCAAGCGATCAAGGCCGCCCGCAGGGCGTTTCAACAGTGGCGTGCGGTAAGAGCCGCGGATCGAGCCAACCTGCTCCGCAAAGCCGCAGATCGAATCGAAATGCGACGGTTCGAGATGGCGGCTACCATGATTCTCGAGGTGGGCAAGCCGTGGCGCGAGGCCGACGCCGACGTTACCGAAGCCGTCGACCACTGGCGGTACTACGCGGATCAAATCCAGCGGATCGAGTCGCACCCGCGCCTTCGCAACATACCCGGTGAGGACAACATGCTCGCTTATTCACCCAAGGGGGTTTGTGCGGTGATCTCACCGTTTGCATTCCCGCTGGCGATCTTGAGCGGAATGACCAGTGCTGCGCTGGCTGCGGGTAACACAGTGGTGATGAAACCGGCCAGGCAGGCCTCCGTTCTTGCAGCCAAGCTCGTTGAAATCCTCGGTGATGTGGGCATTCCGCCGGGAGTGGTGAATTTCGTCCCGGGGCCGGGGACGACGATCGGTCAACACCTCGTCGAGAACGGCGATGTCAACCTGGTCGCCTTCACAGGATCCCATGAAGTGGGAACCGGAGTGATCCGGGCGGGCGCCATCGTCCGACCCGGGCAAGGGTTTATCAAGAAGATGATCGTCGAGATGGGCGGTAAGAATCCCATCATCGTCGATGACGACGCCGACCTCGACGGGGCGGTCCAGGCTGTCATCGAGTCGGCATTCGCTTTCGCCGGCCAGAAGTGCAGCAGTTGCAGCCGTCTCATCGTTCTCGACGGGGTGTACGATGTCCTGCTGGATCGCCTCCGCCAGGCCACCGAGAGTGTGCCGATCGGACCGGCGGACGCGCCGGCAACAATGCTCGGACCCGTGATCGACGAAAGGGCGCAGACGCGCGTTCGTGAGTGCATCGATCTCGCTCGGACGGAGGGGCGCATACTCGTCGAAGGGAAGCTGCCGCCGGAAGCCCAGGGTGGCTACTTCGTACCGCCCGTCGTCGTGGTGGACGTCAAGCCGGAGGCCCGGATTGCCCAGGAGGAGATCTTCGGACCCGTGCTGGTGGTGATTCGGGCAAGCGACTTCGACCAGGCGATCGAGATCGCCAACAACAGCCGGTACGCCCTGACCGGTGGTCTCTTCTCGCGAAGCCCCGCCCACATCGACCGGGCCCGACGCGAGTTCGCCGTCGGCAACCTTTATATCAACCGTCGGATCACAGGCTCGCAGGTGGACGCCCAGCCGTTCGGCGGCTTCAAGCTCAGCGGTACCGGGGTAAAAGCCGGTTCACCCGACTACCTGTTGCACTTTATGGACGCCCGCTGCATTACCGAAAACACGCTTCGTAGCGGCTTCGTCCCGAGCGAGGAGCGTACGGAGGTTTCATAGATGCTGCACTTGATGCAGATCCTCACGCGGTCAGTGGATGGGTACGATGTTTGGAGGCCGAGTTCAACGTGGTCCCTGTCTAATGTGGGACCGACTTTCCAGTCGGTCAAGATACAGGCTGTAAAGCACACCCTACACGCGGATGGGAGCGCCCGTCCCAAGGGGATTTAAGGGAGTATTAGAACCTGCCCCCGGAAGGAGACACAAAAATGGCACTCAATACTTTCTTCAGCAGTGTGTTTGTCAACACGGCGATCATTGCGCTGCTTCTGCTTTTTTTCGACAACTTTTTCTAGAGCGTTTTCGATTTCACGTAGCGGTTTTGGGCTCTTGGAAGAAACGCTTGCCTTGGAGATTCCGCGCGGGCTTTGAGCCCGCTGCTCACTACACAAAAACAGAAACTGCTTTAGGCGCACACACGTAACGATTCAAGCGAGCTGCGGCCTTGAAGGCCGCGCCGCCTGATGAACGGCAGGATGAGGCGGTGCTGCGCGAGCGCTTGACCGTTGTAGTACGGCAAATGGCGATCCAGGCTTACGACTCGTTTCAGGACTCCATCGAGAAGGTCGTATCCGTCTTCGGAATCGTAGACGACGTACCGTCCGCCCGCGCATAATCAGTATGTTCTTTGCCCGCCGGCATCAAGCACATTAGAGCAAATCCCGAAATTGCGTACCGGGACCCCCCCTTTCATCCCCCCTTACCAAGGGGGGAAAAAGGGGGGTCGAGCGGCACACAAAAGCGAGAGTTGCTCTAGCGTCAGCGATAGCCTCGACAATCTGCACCGCGTCGCTCCGCAAGTGTGTGGATGGGTGGATGAACATGACGTCGCACGCCATTGGGGACATCGTCAATCAGGCGACAAGAATGCAGATTGCACACGGGCAAATGAATCGCCAGTGGCGGCCAACGATTGATAACCGGCAGTTGATGACTGACGACGGATCACTGACAACTGAAAACTGCGTGTGCCCGTTATTCGCAGCTCGGCGCCCGACCCCAGTGCAGCTTCGTAACCAGATTGTGCCATTCGGCATAGAGCGGGTTGTGGACGAGTAGGAAATCGCTGTCGAAGCGGCGAATGGTGACGCGGTCGCCCGGACGCAGCAAGTGGGAGACCTGGCCGTCAATGATCGCCGTCGTCCCTTCGTTGACGTCGAGCGCGAGGATGTCAATCACCGATTCGCGCTCGACGACCAGGGGCTTGTGCGTGAGCGAATGCGGAGACAAAGGCGTCAATACTATGGCGTCCACGCCGGGCTGCATGATCGGTCCGCCCGCGGACAGGTTGTGCGCGGTGGAACCGCTCGGAGTGCAGACGATCAGCCCGTCACCGCCAACGTTGCTCAAGTGCGCGCCGTTGATCGTGATACCGAGCTTGATAATCCGAAACGGCGGGCCGGCCTGAATCACGCAGTCGTTGACCGCAAGACTTGCGTCACGAACATCACCCTCGTGCCGGACCGTAACTTGCAGGACCGTGCGCCGGGAGATGATCGTGTCGTCACGTATCGCCCGGTCGAAGCAGCTCTTGAGTTCGTCGATCGAGAATTCCGCCAGAAAGCCGAGCTTGCCGACGTTCACACCGATCAGCGGCCTTTGATCCAGACCGAGCGAACGCGCCACGCCGATCAGCGTACCGTCACCGCCGATAACCACGATGCGGTCCGCTCCGGCCTCAACCGCCGCGCGCCCGTCGAAACCCAGACTCGAACCGACGATCGTGCAACGTGAATCCGCAAACGATCGCAGGTCCTCCATCACGGATGCGGCGTCGCCCTTGTCGGGATTGGACAGAAAGTAAACACATCGCGATTGCGAGGCGTCGGACAAGGCGTCAACCTCCGAGATTAGAATGGCGAAGAACGAATAGCGAACGCTGGAGCATTTCCCGTTTCTGCGCAGCAAGCCGCGTGCTCAAAGCACGCGCGGATCTACTAGAGTTGATAGTCTTCGGCTCCATGCAACACGCTATGCGAAAACCTAATCTGCTCTAATCACCGATGAGTCCAGCCACATCTTCGCCGCTATGCAGTACTTCTTGTGCCTCGTTGGACATTTTAGCTATGCGGTAACGGGCGGCGAGCCTCAACCCGCGCGGATCCGCCGGACGGGCTCCAACCTGCGGTCCGCTTCCGTTGGTTCACCCGCCTCGATAAGTGACTGAACCGCCGACGCGATACCGGTGGCATCGATGCTGCATTCAGCCAACTGTCCCGCACGCGATCCGTGAGCGATGAAGCGATCCGCCGCAATCCCCAAACGGACCATCCGCGATGCGGCAAGTCCCATCTCCTGCGCCGCTTCCAGAACAGCCGTTCCGAAACCGCCGCTGACCGAGTGATCTTCCACGGTCACCACCGGAGCACCGGACTTAAACGCCGTATCAACCATATCGTGGTCGATCGGCTTGGCAAACCGGGCGTTGACCACCGCGATCTCGATACCGCTGTCGGCCAATATCTCCGCAGCTGCCATCGCGTAGACCGCCGTGACACCATAGCACAAAACAGTTGCGGCGTCGCCGTAGCGAAGACGTCGTGATCGACCCAATTCAAACGGCGGACAATTCGCAAGCGGTACGGGTACGTTATCGCGCGGATACCGGATGGCACACGGCTGATCCAGCGTCAGGCCCAGCCGCATCGCCTCCCACAGCTCGATCTCATCGATCGGGGCCATCAGGACGATGCCGGGGAAGCCGCGCAGATACGCGATGTCCAGGAAACCGTGATGCACCGCGCCGTCGCCGCCGACGAGCCCTCCGCGATCGAGGCAGAACATGACCGGGAGGCCCTGGAGGACAACCTCCTGAAAAACCTGGTCGAATGCTCGTTGGAGGAAGGTTGAATAGATCGCCGCGACGGGGCGTAGTCCGGCTTTGGCCATCCCCGCCGCCAGGTCCACCGTGCAGCTTTCCGTGATGCCGATATCACGGCACCGGTCCGGGAAGCGCTCCTGGAACTTAGTCAGCCCGGTACCATCGGGCATGCCGGCCGTCATCGCATAGATCTTGTCGTTCTTCTCCGCCAGGTCGATCAGCGAATCCACGAAGGCGGTCGTCCAACTCTTGCCGCCACCGGCCTTGAGGATCACCTTGCCGCCCTCGACGACGAAAGGCCTGGGGCTGTGGTATTTCCCCGGCTCGGCCGACGCCCATTCACATCCATTCCCCTTGACCGTATGGACGTGGAGCAAAACCGGATGGTTGGCGTCTTTGAGCACCTGGAGGATCTCGATCATGTGCTTGATGTCGTGTCCGTCAACCGGCCCGACATACTGCAACCCAAGAGGCTCAAACCACTGCTCCGGTGACATCGTCGCCTTGATCCCCTCCTTCAGGTGGGCGATTACGTCAAAGATCGGTTTGCCGAACAGCGGTAGCTTTGGGAGCAGGATCTTGGTGCGGCCCTTGACGTCATCATAGAAGCTGCTTGCACGGAACTTCGCCAGATATGCCGCGATCGCCCCCCGCGTCGGTGATATTCCCCACTCATTGTCATTGAGGACGACAAGGAACTGACGCTTGAGCGTTCCGGCCTGGTTGAGCCCTTCAAACGCCACACCGTTGACGATGCTCGCGTCGCCGATCAAAGCCACGACCCGTCGGTCGCACCCCAGAAGCTGATCCGCGCGGGCCATCCCGACGGCCGTGGCGATCGAGGTTCCGGCGTGACCCACGTTGAACAGATCGTAGCTGCTTTCGCTGACGTCGGGGAACCCACTGATCCCACCCGCTTGACGAAGCGAATCGAACTGGTCATTCCGGCCGGTCAGCAGCTTGTGCGGGTAGCATTGATGCCCGACGTCCCACAGCAGCCGATCCTTGGAGAAATCGTATACGCGATGCAGGGCGATTGTCAGCTCGGTGACACCGAGGTTGCTGGTCAGGTGCCCGCCGCGCCGCCCGACGACGTCAAGAATCCGCCGGCGGATTTCCTCAGCCAGGCTCGGGAGCTGACCCAGAGGCAAGGCCCGGACATCTGCCGGCGAGCTAATCTGATCCAACAAGCTCATCAATAGACGTTTCCGTCAACGAACCGTCGAGTCGTGTCAAACGGCGCTCACGGCAAGCACGTACTGTACCGAACCGCGCCGCAGATTGTCACCTTCACAACTTTCAATAATTTCGATCAACAACGTATTGAGCAAGCGCTCGCAGATCATCCGCCTCGGGACCGAAGACCTTCAGCTCCGTTATCGCGGCGTTTGCCTCATCCGTAGCGGCGGCGCGACTCCGCCTAATTCCTACGCACTTCGGGAACGTTTGTTTTCCGGCCCCGGCGTCTTTGCCAACTTCCTTACCGAGCGTGTCGGCCGTGGAAGTTACGTCCAATAAATCATCGGCAATTTGGAACGCACGGCCCAACCTTTGCCCGAAGCGTCCGCACGCAGCGACGGTGTCAGCGTCACCGTGTCCCGCCATTACCCCAATCCGGCATGACGATTCAAACAGGCTAGCGGTTTTGCGCTCGTGGATGTACTTGGCTAGTGTGAGTGTCGGCGGTTTCGATTGGCCTTGCATGTCCGCCATCTGACCTCCGATCATCCCTTCCCAGCCCGCACCCCCTGCCAGCGCCAGGATCATGCGGGCCGCCAGTGCCTGGTCCGCCGCATGACTGGCGAGCAGTTCAAAGGCCAGCACGACCAGCGCGTCACCCGCGAGAATCGCGGTCGCCTCATCAAACTTTTTGTGGCACGTCGGTCGGCCACGGCGAAGATCGTCGTCATCCATCGCCGGCAGGTCATCGTGAATGAGGCTGAACGCGTGAACGCACTCAACGGCGGCGGCGGCCGGTTCAGCGTCGACGGCGGTTCCGCCGGCCAGTTCGCAGCAGCGGGTAACCAGATAGGGACGGATGCGCTTGCCGGGCGACAACGCGGCGTAACGAATCGCCCCGACCAGCTCCGGCACAACGTCGCCGGCCGGTGTCAGGTATTCTTCGAGCCGCCGATCGAATCCGGCGGCGAAGTCTTCGAGACATTGGGGAAAGGAATCCGCCACAAGAACCGTCGCCGCCCTATGTTGAATCGACCGAAATACCCGCCACCGCTTCAATGTCACGAAGGATACACTGATGCCGTTCAGATCTTCGCGGACACGAATCCGACCAGACTGTCAGCCGCATCGCGCAGTACCGCCAGCGGCGGCTGGTCGCCGTTGATCCGGGCGATGAGCTTCTTGGGGTACGCCTCGAGGACGGGGCTGGTTTCGCGCTCGTAAACCTCGATGCGATTCTCGATGACGGACCGATCTGCGTCGTCGGGACGGTCGGACTTTTTTGCCCGCCCTATCAACCGCGCGATCAGCGCGTCGCGATCCTCCATGACGAGATGGACGATCCGCTTGACGTCGATGACGTTCGAAAGCAGCTTGACCTGCGTCGGCGTGCGCGGAATCCCATCCAGAATCAGCGTGTGATAGTCGGGGTCGATCTCACCAGCCTCGACCCGCTCTTGAACGTGATGGCGGAAGACGCGCACGGTCAGCTCATCGGGGCAGAGCTGACCCTTCGTCGAATAGGAAAGGAACTCCCGCCCGATCTCGGAAGTCTTATCCAGACCGCGGAAGATGTCTCCCATCGCCAGGTGGACCAGGTTCGGCATCCGCCCCAACACGACTCCCTGCGTTCCCTTGCCGGAACCGGGGCCCCCGAACATCAAGATCGCCGTGAACCGCCTTGTGTCAGCCACCGGATTCTCCTTTGATGCCTTTGCAATGTCACCATTCACAACAAGCCGCAGGCTTTGGCCTGCGCGGACCTACGCAGGTACCTGAGTCGACGACTACTTCCGGATCTCCGCGCGACCTGAAGGTCGCGGCTCGCTCAGGGATCCGCGCGACCGCAGTCTCCTCAGGGGCGCCGATCCGAATGCTTACTGTTGAAAGCCTTCGCCAAGTCCGGATCGTGAATCCGTATCGTAGCCTCCCGAAACAGCCTCTCAAACAGTTCGTACATTGCCGGCCCGGCTAAACGTTCGCGCAACGACCGCTCCAGGTCATGCCGGACTTCCTCAAACTCAGATGTCTCAGCCGGCAGCCTTTTCTCCAGCTTCAGCAGATGGTACCACTGACCAACGCGGACCGCACTCGACACCTCGCCGGGTGCAAGCGAAAATGCGACTTCCCGCAGCAACGCCGGTACCTGCTCATCCTCGGCTGAAAACGGATCGAGCAGGCCCTGGTTTTGGGCGCTGGTGGTGTTGGCACTATACCGGCCGGCCAGCTCCGCAAAATCCCCACCGGCTGCCAGCCTTTCCTTCACACGTTCGACCTCAGCCAGTGTGCCGAGCTGAATATGGTGGACCTGCACGCGCTCACCGCAGACGCGCTGAAACTCCCGCCGCAATTGCGCCTCGGTGATGACCTGCTGTGATTCGACGATCTTTCTCAGGTATGCATTTCGCCGCGTGATGATGTCGAACTCCCGGCGGGACATGTTCCGCTGCGCAAGGACCTGCTCAAGGACGCGCTCTGCAGCCTCTCGGTCGAACGGTTCCGGTGTTACCGACGACAGCGGTTCCGTAAGGTCTCTCAGTGCCCGGTCGTGCTCGCGATCAACATCCACCTGCGTGACCGTCAAACCCTTCTCCGCAAGCGCCGTGGCTGCGGTCTCCAAGCCGATCAGCTGCTCCAGGACCCCGACCCCGCGCGACTGTATGAGTAAATCGATCACTAGGCGGCGCGCGATCGGCCGGCCGTTGACCGTCGCAATGATCGGCTCATTCACTTCAGCGCCTTGTGTGAAGGCTTCCCGGTCTGCGGGCGAACGCTCGCGGTACGCTCCGGCAGGTTTGGCGTCGACTCGATCCTGCTGCTGCCAGACCGCGGCGACGGAGCCGGTCGCTACGTTCTCGCGCTGAGCGCAGCCGGTCAACATCACCGCACACAGGAACGCCGTCCAACAGCGCGCTTGCCCGCGTCCGTTTCTCATGTTGCGTTTCGTTCTCCGGTTTCCGTGCGCTTCCAGTATGAATACGGCCGTACGCATCGAACGTAGCACGACGGTGTGAACCGGTCAATAACACTTGACAGCGGTCTTACAGGCTGTAGCTGGCGGCTTATCGTTGTGCATCGTATGATGACTCCAAGCTATCGCGGCGGTGCAGAATCGCCACGTATGTTATAAGGGCCCTTTATGACTCATAGCCCGTCGGCGGTTGAGGTGATAGTCCTGGGGAGCGGGACGTCGCACGGCGTGCCGATGATCGGTTGCAACTGCGAGGTCTGCACGTCGAGCGATCCACGCGACAAGCGTACCCGCCCGAGCATCTTCGTGCGCATGGGCGACCAGCGCATTCTTGTTGACACCGCGACCGAGCTCAGGCTGCAGTGCATTGCCAACGGAGTTGAGAAGGTGGATGCGGTGCTGTTTACGCATCACCACGCCGATCATGTGACCGGCCTCGATGACGTCCGGCGGTTTAACTGGCTGATGGGGCGATCCCTGCCGTGCTACGGCTCCAAACGAACACTTGCCAATGTGCAGAAGATGTTCCTGTACGCTTTCGAGCACGCACCGGACTCGCCGCACAGCAGACCGGAGTTGGAACTCCACACGATCGACGCGGAGCCGTTTACCGTTGGTGATGAAACGATCATTCCGATCCCGCTAATCCACGGGTTGCTCCCGGTATTGGGCTTTCGCTTCGGCAACGTGGCGTACTGCACGGACTGCAGCCACATCCCAAGCGAGTCGATCGCGCTGCTTCAGGACCTCGATGTACTGATGCTCGATGCCGTACGCCGCACGCCCCACCCGGCCCACTTCAATCTGGAGCAGGCTGTTGAACTGACCCGCACCATCCGCCCGCGCCAAACCTACTTCACACATATCGCCCACCAGCTTGGGCACGAGGAAACGAACAGGCAACTCCCCGCCGGAATCACGTTGGCCTACGACGGGCTGCGCTTCTCTGTGTAGCGTTTGTTTCGGATTATCCAACAGAACCTGTGGGAACGACTCCCGAGAAACTCCACCTCGGCGGGGGCGAAGGGATCGGCTGGATTACCAAAGCCGGTTCGTCTATCCTCGTCGTGCGGTTTGACAACACCGAATCATCGGGTGCATCCGTTCTGCCGGGAGCGCGGACCGCACAGATGAGACGCCCGACGGTGATGATCGAGACCGGCGCGTAGAGTTCCTCAATTGACCGATCAATCCGTACGCATCACACCAACGTCATCCACGGCTCGAGACGCCGCGTCGATGGCGATTGCTATCGGCCTGTCAACGCTCTACTGCCTGGTGTTTCTCGTTCGCCCGATGACCTGGTGGCCGACGTCGCTGCAACAGGTGGTGGGTTATCCTTCACGGTCGGTCCGCGCTCTGATCGACGGGGTTTTGCACCTTGTAGGAACCGTGCCGTATGACGCACACCTGCGGCTGGGCATCTACCTCCTGCTTGTCTCCGGCGTGATTCCGTGGGTGGTGCTCGCGCTGATTCGCCGGGGACGGCCGCATGACCTGGGCTTCAGACTACCTAACCGTTACGGATGGAGCCTCACATTTGTCGGCTACGTGGTCGCGGTGCCGTTTCTCGTCTGGATGGTGCAGGGTGCGGGTTTTGCGAAGCCCTATCTGACGGAGCTTGGGCGCGCCGGCGCCGCGATGTTCATCGTCTACTACTTCGTCAACATGCTGACGGAGCACTTCTTCCTTCACGGAGCATTATTGGCTGTGTGTCGTCCGGGACGGCGTTGGCCGTCGCCCGCACCGGTTTCGACCGATGCCGTCAACGCCGTCGTCAAGGCCCTGCAATGGCTTGGGTTTGCCCAGCCGACAGGCGAGGCTCGTGGGATGCGTCGTTTGATTCGCTGGATCGGCCTGCCCGACGGCTGTGTGCCGGCGATCGTCGCCTCGGCCATGCTCTTTGGCCTGGTGCACGTCGGCAAGGATCCGCGTGAGTTGTTTTTGTCACTGCCGGGCGGTTTCGCACTGGCCTATATCTCGTATCGCACGAACTCGTGGTTCACGCCGTTTGTCCTGCATCTTGCTACAGCAGGGACGGCCTGTTTGATGATTGTCACCACCTGACAGGCTGAAAAGCCTGTCCCATACACTTCACCGGCGGACACTCAAACGTGAGGCGTTTCCTCCTGCGCCTCTTCAAAGTGCCGGACATACCATGCGGTGACGGCAAAGACGACAGCCATCAGCAGGTATGCGACGGCGATCCCATAGGCCCGATAGGCAATCGCTCCCTCATGCGGCGATACAGACAATAGCAGGAAATCCACATCGTTGCCCGATAGCTGATATGCGTGCGACAGACCCAAGAGCGTAACGAGCATCCCCAAAAGCGCCCACACACTTGCGGCCAAAAACCGGCGGTCAATCAAGCACGCGGAAACCGCGGCGAGAACCATGCACGTAAAGATAAACCCCCGCTCCAGCACGATAAGCCCGTGGATCAAGAATCCACTTACCTCGGCATAAATGTTCCCCTCGAGCATCGACTGCATCGTCGCTCCGCTGCTCACCACAAACGCGCCGAACATGATCGTCGCGCCCCATGCACCAATGGCTGGAAACAGGCCAAGCGCCACCGCGGGCGCGTGTTCGCGCGGCGTGGCTTGGAATGCCTGGGCCGTAATCACGATCCCGATCCAAAGCACGATCCCCATACCCGCCTGGATCGGGACAATGCTGTTGACCAGAGTCACCGTGCCTGTCAGACACAAAACGGCAATGACCAGGCCGTTGAGCGTCGAATATCCCGCCCGCGCCCCCAATGCCTTCCAACCGGGATGCCCGATGTAGATCGTCGTGGGGAAGCAGCTACCGAATAATGCGGCAAGAATCGTGCCGGCACCGTTCATCGAGAGCGATAGGCGGGTGTTGTAGCGATCACCGGCCGCCTCGGCTGACTCAATGTTCTGAAGGCTTCCGATCACGTTGAAAAGACCCATCGGAACGATCACCGACAGAAACCGCAGCCAGGTTTCCGGCGGCATCCGCAGGATGGTCCAGATCGCACCGCCCGACCAGACCGGAAGTGTCAGACCCGCGTCAGACCACGCTGCGGCGACGGCAATGGTTTCCATCTCACGGCCGGTCCAATCCGCGGGCAGCAGCCAGGCCAGCAACGTGCCCACGCCGATCGCCACCAGACCTCCGGGCAGCCCCAGTGGAAACCGTATGCCGCTGAAGTAGGTGATCAGAACGATCGCCGCCGGAACGAGCGCAATCAAAGGCCACGTCCATATCTGAAGGGCGAACGTCATCGAAATAAAGCCGATGGCGATGCCCGCCAAGGTCGACAACAGGGCCGCGCGCGGCGAGTGACGGCGGACCCGCTCGGCCACCAAAGATCCGACAAGCTCGATGATCCCGCTGCCCAGGCACGCCAACAGCCCCATCTGCCACGCCAGCTCCGCGCTACCGCTCTCTCGGTATACGGGCGCGATCACGAAAAAAACGTAGACGAGCAGTGACGGTGTGTTGATTCCGTAGGGCAACGCAGTCACATCTTCGCGGCCTTCCCGCAGGCCAAGCGCACGCGCCTGCCGCGCATAGAAGTAATTGCCGAAAAGAATTGATAACGCGGCTCCCGGCAGGATCCGTCCGTACAGCAGATAGGCATCGTCGCCCGTCATGCCGCACAACTCACCGCACAATGCGACGATGAGCAGAAGCTGAACCAGGTTGTCAACGAACAGGCCGAAGAAGCCGTCAAGATCGCGCCGGACGAACCCCTGCATGTCAGCCTCAAGGCGAAAACCGTGAATCCCACACGGACCGAACCGCGTTGCGGCGTACCGCACCGCCATCCTAATGGGGAGCCAAAGCCAAGCCAAGCATCAGAGCAGGTCGTGAGTGGGCAAGGACCAGCTGTTTATCCACGTACGTCGTAATTGTGCGCACGAGCATGCAGAACTAGATGCGGAACCCGCCTACGCAAAGAGATCGATAGACCGTAAAGGAACGTGGCACAGGAGGAGTTAAACTGTCTGACGCTCTTGGACTCTGAGCCAAGTAGTGCGCACAGTAAAATTGCCTGAAGGATACGAAAATGTCGAAGTGCGGCAAACCGTGGAAAAACCTACTCGTCGTCGCTATCGGCGACGCCGACGCAATGTCACCAGGGCGCCCAACGCCAGCAGTGTGAGCGTTACGGGCTCCGGAACCGCGACTCCGCGAAGTGTTACCGACTCGAAGCTGCCCGCGTCGCCGTTGAGGTCGTCGTCGATCACGATCACGTACCACGGGTCCGTGGGAACCACGTCATCCGTGTACTGAATGAACTCGCCGGGCCCATCGGGATTATAAATCATCCCCGTATCCGGGAAGGATAGAAGCGGCCCTACGCCTCCATGCGGCAGCGGAAAACCAAGGTCCCAAAAGTCTGTAAACAGCAGAGTGATATTCGCTATCGGGTCCGAATTCCCGGCGTCATCCATGATCTCAATCCCGCCGCCGAACGGATCAAGTAGAAACACGTTCAGGTCGGGAGTCTCCGTGTGCGACAGGCCCGCGATTTCCAACTCGAGATAATCGATCACCCAATCAGGCTCGGGTGGATCGAGCGTCAAGGGAAGCGGATACCACTTGACGGTGGAGTCGGAAATCCCCTCCGGGTTCGTGTAGGTGTACTCGAAGTTGAACTCGGCGTCGTTAGGCCGGTCGTCAGCAAAAGCCGCCAACGGAAACCCCGCCAGAGCCACAAAGAACGTCAGTGCCAATCCGATTCTCATCCTTCCCGTCCTCCACGTTTATGTCAACGCGAAAACACTTCGGCGGGTTTCCCCCAAAGTCCAGAATAACACGCGACGGCTTCCTGAACCCTCCTTCAGCGCAGCCTCCGTCGCTTGCATCAAGGGGCCACATACCATTCCCCCTGCTTGTGGCAGTATAGACAACCCAGATCGAGACATCAACACCAAAGAAGGCACAAAACAAAAAAACTGTGCTAGAATTCCCAGCGTGGCAGCCTCGCAATTCGGGTTACATCGTTCTAGGACGCAGATGCAAACAAAGCCGCATTATAGGACGTAATCCCGGTGCTTATTGGCCTGCCAAGCACGACACATAGGAGTTGGACCGCCGATATCGGATTCGCCATCAAACCGACGCCGGCGCGTCCGAGCGGGCCAAGCAGGCTGTTCCGCGCCATCGGCACCGATGAGCGGGCTGCGGCGGATTGCCGTCCTGTACCCGCAACAGCTTGAACCGTCCGCTGAGACGTGCTACAGTGGGACAGGTAGTAGCTCGCCCCAGGGGGGTGCCTGACTGTTTCTTCGACGCTTGGAAAAAGTAACGACGGGTGATCTTGCCGAGCCTGGCGAGCAGCACCGGCGGGCATAATGCTCACATGAGCGGTTCCGGCGGCCTTAACCACTAGCCACGGGGATTCAGCGCACAGCGGGGACCGAGACATTGGATACTGGTCGGTAACCAGCGTGTACGGTTCCGAAACACGTGGAGGGGACTTCGACTAGGCAAGTACAAGTGAGTTGAACGCATGAAAGGGGAAAGAATTCAGCCGCTCATCCGCGCGCGGATGTGGATCTGGCTTCCTGTGTTGCTGATGGGTACCGTCGTTGGCGGCGACTGCCTTGTCTTGGTGGACGGGCAAGCCGCCCCAGCTGGCGTACAGAGCGCACAGCATGATCTCAAGGGCATCACCGGATTGGTGACGTGCCATATCGACAGCGATTGCGCCGACGGGGACTCGTGCACGCAGGATATATGCACACAGGGTATATGCCTCAACCCAGCGGTCCAGGGCTGCGTCCCGACGGTCTTGAATTACGTCTGCCCGCCGCTCGATGTCGTATTCATCATGGACACATCGGGTTCCATGAAGGATGAGGCAGTCGCTCTTTGCGCCTCCATTGATCAGATCCTCGCGGATCTCGTGGAGCAGGACGTGGTGGTAAACGCGAGCCTGCTGGGTATCACTGAAACGGGAGACAGCACTTTCGCCTGTCTTACCGACGACGTGGTGACGCTCTTCGGAGATACGGTTCCGGGCGATCCTACGGGCTGCGTCTTCCCTGACGGTGCGGCGTCCTATGAGTCGTGGGGCCCGGCGACGGCCATTGTGGCGGAACGCTTTCCGTGGAACGACGACGCGATGCGGATCATCATACCGCTCGGCGACGAGGGACCCTGCAATGGCAACCTGCCCGACGGCTGCAACGATCCCGGTGACGATCGCGACTCGATTGAGAACGCAATCGCGGTTGCCGGAACCCATGATGTGATCGTATCGCCGATTACGGGAACCGGATCGAACTCGTGTGTTATCACCCTCGCCAATGACCTGGCGACCGGCACGGGCGGGTCGGCCATTAACACGCAAGACGCGGGACTCGATCTGCCCGACGCCGTCGTGACGCTCTTGCTGGAACATTGTGAGGACAAAGGCCCGTTGCTTTGCCTCGAGGCCGCTCCGGGGATACTGCCCGCTCCGTGGTGCTACAAACTCGGCAACGAACTGGTCGTGAATGTGAAGCTCTGGCCAAGCATGAGGATCATTACCGGCGGGCAGTTTTTCTTCGCGTATGATCGGACGGTCCTCGAGGTTATAGACGTTCGGCCGGGGCACGTGGTCGATGCGAATTCACCTTTTTCCGTCGAGCTTTTCGAGTTTGTGGATGATATCGCGGGGACGATCTTTTACGCCGTCGGCATCCCGTTCGGCGCATCGGGCACGCACGGACCAGCGGTCATGGCGACCATCCGGTTCCGTCCAATCGAAGTGTGCGCGATCATTGATCCGATGTGCTTCGCCGACGACAATCCCAGGATCACGCGTCTGACCGACGAGGACGGATTCAGTGTACCCTACATCCCGTGCTGCACCGACGAACTGACGATCACCGGTGACAATCCCGTCTTGGAGTGCCCGGGAAGTGTCACAGTCAACGCTGACGCCGACAGTGTCACCGCGGTAGTGACGTGGGCACCGATCCATGCCGACGCGGACTGTGGCGGTGACGTCCAGCTTACGTGCACGGCCGTGCACAGCGAGGGCGTTGACATCGACGACCTGATCGAGACCGGCGGCGAGTTCCCGCCGGGGCGCGCGGAGTTTGAATGCAACGCCTCAGATGCGTGCGGCCTTACGGCGTCGTGCAGTTGGATGGTTCAGGTGAACCGGGCCAACACGGTTGAGGCCACCGTGCAGCTCTCCCCGGTGATCGTTCCCCGTGCCCTCAATCGGTGCATCGAGTTCGAGTTGTATTCGGCGGATTGCACGGAGAGCCCCGTCGTCGTTGGTGAAACACTCAAGTTCGGTCCGCCGCTCGGCTTGCCCGGTCAAGCCCGCAATGTCGAATTTCACGTCCCTGCCGGTCAGTATTTTTGTATGACCGCGCGCGATCCACTTCACACACTGCGATCCGCGTCCAACCTGCAAATCGTGGATGGGAAATACGTGGCTACGTTCCGCGGCGATCCCGCCTACGGAGAGAACTGGCTGATCGGCGGCAACTTGAACGACGACCATGTCATCGACATTCTGGATTTCGGCGTATACCTTACCCAGTTCGGCGCGATCCTCGATCCGGATACGCCTTGCGACACTCCATCGCCGCACGCCGATATCAACGGCGACGGGGTGGTCGATTCACTTGATTTCTCATTCATCCAGAGCAACCTGGGCAGCGGCGATACAGGTAGTTGTTGTCCGGGCGGGAGTGGCTCCAGCGCGGCGTCACCCGTCACCGAAATTTCGATCAGTGAACTGAAGGATAGGGGATTGAGCCACCTTCGCCGCGCGGACATAAACGGCGACAGCGTTTTGGATGAAGGGGACGTCGCCGCCTTCTTACGCGGCGAGCGGCCGGGGAAACCGGTCCGAATCCGTGGTCGGAATCGAGAATAGCTCCGGCGGGGGCTTGACCGCCCCTCCTCTCCTTCGTTCTGCATCCGGACACCGCAGCCAATGCGTTCTACAACAACGTTGAGGTGGCTGTTACGGCAGGGCGCGGAAGAAGCGACACCAGCGTGGTAAGTAGTAACGATCGGGATCGAACGATACGACCACGGTCGTCGCCCGCCCGACTATACGCTTGCGCTCGACAAATCCGAATGATCGCGAGTCGCGGCTGTTGTCGCGATTGTCACCCATCACGAAGTAATGGTCGTCGGGCACGGTCACCGGGCGGAATGAACCCCACGCGGACCGCGACGACGTGATCATGATCGGGTGCGATTCGGAGCCGATCCTCTCGCCGGCGAAGTGATGCCGCCGTTGCCGCTCGGAGCCGATCTGATGGATGATCTCAGGATCGACCGGCTCATAGACGGCCGGTTCGCCATTGACAAACAGACGGTTGTTTCGCATTTCGATTCGATCGCCGGATACGCCCACGACGCGTTTGACCAGACGCACGTCATCGGCCGGTGAAAAGAGGATCACCACATCGCCGCGCCGAGGCCCGGACCACTGCGCAAGCCGCCAATCCGTAAACGGTACCCTCAGGTCGTACGCCAGCTTGTTCACGAAGATGCGATCACCTTCGAGAATGGTCGGGATCATGGAAGGAGTCGGTACGTCGTTCCAATCGGCCACGGCGGACCGGAACGATCCGACCACGATAAGGATCACCAAGAACGGCTTGCCCACCTCGCGCCAGGACCTTACCAGCCATGCTTGCCATTTCGTCGCCATAAGCTCACCTCTTGATTCACGGACCTGGCCGATCCAAATCATCCATCGGTAGTATAACCACTGGTAGATGACCCGGCGCGCCACCAGACAAATTCATACCACATTCGGGACATCAGATTGTGGATGTCCAACTGGTCCGCGGTAGCGAATCCAACTCGGCTTTGCCACTGCGTGCGAGAATCCGCTAGTGCGAGAATCCTTTCTCGCACCATACCGTCCATTGCCAAGCGGACCGAGGAGGAATTCTCGGTCCAGCAAAGAGCAGATTCTCAATCCATCGAACGTCCAACATGCCAGCGCCCGTCTGCGACGGACTTGGGCATGCCACGCTTCACTTCAGGGCTGACGGATCTAGCTTGGGCGACCGTCGCAGGCCGATGAGCGCCGAGAGGGCAAACAAAGAGCCACCGCGATCAGGCCGACGGACATGGCCATGATGACGTATCGGGGCTGGTTGTCGCAGAAAATCCGGTCGTAGTCGAAATCCGGCAGGTGAGTTGCCGCGCGGGCCAGAATGGGCGGCGGGTGCACGGGCCTGGGAACAAACGGTTCCCCCCGCTGAGCGCTCGTTGGTGTCACAAAAACGCGCACGGGTAGATTGCCGGGCTCATGGAAACCGAGTTCCCGCTGGGCTACGCGGGTGATGACGGCCGGATCGCTTTGCAGTGCATAGAGAAGGCGACGCTCGCGGTCGACGACGCGTTTAAGGGAGTCCAAGCGATGCCGCTCAGCCTGCTGGGCCACACGCATCGCCTGATAGGCGCGCCATTCCGGTAATAGCACACACGGCGCAAACGCGGCGAGCGCCATGAGCATAAGCAACCACGAGACAAGCCCACTACCGCGCTCGGCGGTAGGCTTGCCGATCGGCGTTTGACCTTGCGGCGATTGCAGCCCGTTCATCGGCTACTTGTTCCAGAATGTCGCACCGTACACCGCGGATGCCCCGAGGTGCTCCTCGATGCGAAGCAAGCGGTTGTACTTGGCGACCCGGTCGCTGCGGCAGAGGCTTCCCGTCTTGATTTGGCCGGCGCCCGCCGCGACGGCGATGTCGGCAATCGTGGTGTCTTCCGTCTCACCGCTACGGTGACTGATGACAGCCGTCCACCCGTTCCGCATGGCCAGGTCGATGGCGGCGAAGGTTTCCGTCAGCGTCCCTATCTGGTTGACCTTGATGAGTATCGAGTTGGCCGCCTTCATCTCCAGGCCGCGCTTCAGTCGCTCGGTGTTGGTCACGAATAGGTCATCGCCGACGATTTGCACTCGATCGCCAAGCGTCTCGGTCAAACGCGTCCAACCCTCCCAGTCGTCTTCCGCCAGACCGTCCTCGAGACTGCGGATCGGGTACTTCTCGCACCAGTCGGCCCAATACGAAATCAGTTCATCCGAAGAGACGCTCTTATCCGGAGCCGATTTGAAGAACTTGTATCGCCCAGTCTCCTTATCGTACATCTCGGAGGTGGCCGGATCCAGCGCGATGAAGATATCCTCATCCAGCTTGTACCCGGCCTTCTCCACCGCGTCGGCCACGACTTCCAGCGCCTCCTCGTTGGTCTTCAGGTTGGGCGCAAAACCGCCCTCGTCACCCACACTTGTGTTGTAACCGCGGCGTCCCAGGACCTTCTTGAGTGAATGGAAGCACTCGGCTCCCATGCGCAAGGCCTCGCGGAAGGTCGGCGCTCCGAACGGCTGAATCATGAACTCCTGGAAGTCAACGTTGTTGTCGGCGTGTTTCCCACCGTTGAGGATGTTCATCATAGGGACCGGCATGACGTGGGCTTGCGGCCCGCCCAGGTAGCGGAACAGCGGAAGGTTGCAGGATATCGCCGCCGCCTTCGCCGTCGCCAGCGACACGGACAAAATGGCATTGGCACCGAGTCGCGACTTACTCGGCGTCCCGTCCAGGTCGATCATCACTTGGTCGATGTCCTCCTGATCAGTGGCATCGAGACCCAGAACAGCCTCGGCAATCTCACTATTAACGAATTCGACGGCGTTTAACACACCCTTGCCGCCATATCGCTTCGGATCGCCGTCGCGCAGCTCAACGGCCTCATGCTCGCCGGTCGACGCCCCGGACGGAACAGCCGCCTCGCCGCAACTCTCGTCTTCGAGTACGACACTCGTTTCAATAGTGGGATGGCCCCTGGAGTCGAGAATCTCCCGTGCTTGCACATGAACGATTGTTGTCGACATCGTTGCGTCTCCCGGTAACTTCGAGCTTTTGGCGCTCAGCAATCAGCAATCAGCAATCAGCAATCAACAGTCACTAATTGGGTATCGACCGCTGACGTCAGACCGTGGCTGACTGCTATCACGTGTTGTCTATCGGCTATGTGGGAGTGTGGTCTCCATGTACGGTCACTGGTACTGTAGTTTGACACCTCAATCGGTCAACGATAAAACCGCGAGTCGCCGGGGCGAGGATCACACAAAGACTGCGGCGAGCCAGCCGCAGATTTGAATCCTACCCGGATATGCGCGCAGTATAAAGACCGCGGTACACGGTACGGTAAGGGAAAGCACCGAGACGGCCACACATGACGGTTCTGCTTACCGCCGACAACATTCGCGTTGAGTTTGGAACACTGGTGGCAGTGCGTGACGTCTCCTTTGAGCTCTCCGGGGGCCAGCTACTCGGGCTTGTCGGTCCCAACGGCGCGGGCAAGACAACGCTGTTGCGTGTGCTGGCCGGATTGCATGCACCCACGCGCGGGGCGGCGCATGTCATGGGTGAGCCCGTTCTGGGTGGGCATGGCACGGTCAGACACCACGTCGGGTTCAGCCCGGAGACCCCACCGGCCTATGAGGAACTGACCATTGACCAGTTCCTCCGCTTCATCGCGTCAGCCTATGATCTGACAGTCCACGAGGCCGAGGAACGCATCGATTTCTGGCTTGAGCGGCTGTGGCTGGCGGAAAGACGCGACGCACCGGTAAAGCATCTCTCGCGGGGAATGCGCCAGCGCCTGACACTCGCCCGCACGTTCCTGCCGCAACCGCACGTGATTCTGCTGGATGAACCCCTGGCCGGTCTGGATCCGGCCGGGCGGATCGAGCTTCGTGGCGTGTTGGGTATGCTGCGGAATCAGGGCTGCGCGATGATCGTGTCGTCGCACATTCTTGCCGACCTCGAGGAGGTGGCCACGCACATTGTGATCATCGAGCATGGAAGCATCATCCGCTTCATCACGACCGATGCGCTCCGCCATGAGCACGCTGAGCGACGAACCTATCGCGTGATCACACTTGACGATCGGTCTGATCATGCCCGGATCATCGCGGCCATCGATGGCGTGTCCGATCTTAGCCGCGACGACCGAACGTATACGTTTGATTACAACGCCGGTGAGCGTGAGGCTGCCGATCTGCTGCGGCAGCTTGTCACCCGTAACGTGCCGGTGCTGTCGTTTGCGGTGGTTACGAAGAGTCTGGAGGAAGTGTACCTCCGGTCCGGTGTCAAGCAGGTGGATTGATGGAGCAGCCGGTACAACTACCGCTTCCGATGTGGCGCGTTCAGTACCAACTGCTTGGCGGTCGTCGTCGCATGATGGCGATCGTGCTGGTGACGACAACGCTGCTGATCGTTGGAATCATAGCGATCCGGAGGTTGATGCTCCGCGATCCGTTTCCCGCCGTCGCCACCAGAGTGCTCACTCTCCTTACGGTGATTCAGGTGCTTGTCACCGTGCTCGGCGGGGCGAACGCGGTGTATCGGGCGTTGCTTCGTGACTACCAGACTAAGATGAACGAGTCACATCGGCTCACACCGATGTCGGGGATTGCTGTCTCGGTCGGGTACCTGTTCGGTTCGACGATGCAGATTACCGCGCTGTTTGCAGTATTTACCGTTGTCGGCGCGGGCGTCAGCTTATTCGCGCGCTTACCCGTAGGCCCCTGGCTCTTGAGCAACCTGATCCTGTTCAACGGAGCGATCACCATCTGGGCCGCCACCGTCTTTTCCGGCATGCGCCTGGAGAAGCCGTTCAGTCCGGCGCCGATCATCGTCGGTATCGCCGCCCTGACGCTCCCGCTTTGCTTCGTGCCCGGCGCCGCACTACTCCTCAACATCTACTCCGTGCTTTTTGCGGTCTGGATTATGACCGGGCGTATGATGGTTACCTCGCCGGCCATCCTGCTGGTCGCCGTCGTAAATGTCGTTTTCACCATCTTCTGGATCTCCGCCGCCGCGAGGAAATACCGCCGTCCGGACATGCCGGCACTGAACGTCTGCCGCGGACTCATCCTTCTGGTTCTGGCGTTGGTCACAGGCATGACGGGTTTGAGCGCGTTCCAACGTGCCGGTTGGACCGGACCGACTTCGTTTTCCGGTCCGGAACTCGCCCAGGGCCAGTGGATCGCGACAATGATCGGATCGCTTATCCTGGCCTGCGTCGCCATTGGGGGGGCCGTCAAGTGCCGCGTCCTTGTCAGCAATGGGGCCGCCCCGCGGGATTGGTCCGACCGCGTCCCCAGCCTTGTCGCAGCCCTCGTTGCGGCTGCTCTGATTTGCCTGCTGACAGCAGGGCTTGGCGTTCGAGTCTGGCGAGAGCTGGTTACACCGCCCGCCTGGGGGACGGAAGCGCGAGCGGCGTTCGCCTGCGCATGGCTGTTTACCGTCGCCGCCTGTTTTCTCGCGCTCTTAACGATAAGAAACGTGTTCGAGCTGGCCTATCTGCGGTTTAAGTCGGGGAATATGATCGTGGGCCTGTTTGTGATCGTCGTGTGGGGTCTTGCACCGCTCGCTGATGTCATCCGGGCGGAGTACTTTCGAGTGGGTCGTGACCCCGCCGCTTATTCCTGGCTGCTTGGCTGCTCCCCGTTCGGTACGATCAGCATCACCTGGTACGGCCTCGACGTGGTGGTCTGGCCCGGAGTCCTCGTACAAGTAACTCTGCTGGTGCTCCTGGCATGCCTCGCCCGTTGGAGCCGGCGGAAGCTGTCGTTCAAACGTCTGACCGGCGGCAATCCGAGCCCCAAGCGCCGGCGAGGGATTAATGGACGAGTGCCGTGAGCGTGTCGGCAATACCAGGACCCGTTACTCAGACCACGTGGGCGACCACGAAAGTTGTAGGGCGGGTCAGCAGACCCGCCGGGAGAATGTGTCGGGGCTTCCCAACCCGACCTACGCGGCTGGTGTGCGGAAGTTGGTCTAACGTCGAAACGGTCTCACGCAACGCTCGCGAACGCCGGGTCTATCGGACCGACGTGGGGTGGTGAAGCATGTCGAGACAATCCCGCAATCAGCAGGCGGCATCCCTTTAGCATCACGCCCCCCTGGCCGAAGAGCTTTGTGGGTCTCGGTGTGGTTCGCTGACGATTCGACGGAGAATCAAGCGTATGGAGAAAGGGCAACATGAACATCTTCTGCGCGAAGTTCTGATGAACTTGGAGCGTCTGGGGGGCGATCTTGTTGAGAAAGCCCAATGGGCATGCAACCACGGCTTGTGCGACGAGCCTCCCGGCACGCAGGGATACAACAATAAGTGCAAGTTCGACGACGGCCTCTTTTTGTGTGTTCGGCAGGTTCCCGGGGAACGTGGTCGCTGGAATCATGTGGTCATGGGACGCGGCAAAGAGATTACACATGACCAACCTCCGCATCGAATACCGTGGAAGTCCGATGACAGTGAAATTGTGGATTATGCTCGTGCCATTACTCCTTGTGTGGCGAGCATCATTCATGGACAGGAAAGGGCAAGCCTGACATGCGGCGGGCAGCCGTCGTCCCTGCGGGCGTACCGGAAGGCGCGTCACGGCAGCGCACTAACGCTTCTCGTAATCGTAGCATTCGCGGCTTTGCTCATCGTGCCTCGCTTCATCCCGGACGGAAGCCCGATATCTCGTGAGGAGGTACCGAAGAGCGCTATGGCGTCCCCCCAAACAGAGGCCCCTTGGACCGAAGAACCTTCGACGCCTCCGCAAATCTGGCCCAAGATTGAACTTACTAAGGATGATCCCAAGACTCTTCTGTCCACGAAATCGAAAGACTACACGATTCACGGTCTATGCTTGGGGATCACCCATTTCCAAGCATGGGAGATACTAGGGAAGACAGCCTGTCTAATGGGGTTAAAGGATGATTCGAACCCATCGAGGATCTGGGTGTATGGGCGAGATGCTGATGGAAGCAAAAAAGGAGACTCCATTCTCTATCTCATTTGGGATCCAGGGGAGGAAACGCTCAGCCGAATCACCGTATTCCAAGGATTCCGCGACTCGCTTTCGCCAACTTTTCGGCGCTTGTTAACTTTTGAGGCGGTAGACGACGGCTCACCATTGAAAAGAGATTTGATTGGTTACCCAGATCGTTCCGCAATAACACTCGATTTGCCAGCGACTCGAAAGTTAACAGGTCAGAAGCACATAACGTATTTCGTAACAGATCAGCCGTCTGCAATGCAAGACAGGGCCGGGAGATGTTAAAATAGGCAGTTTGCGCGATCGTCCTTGCGCTGGTATGTAGACCGACATGCAGCCACGGAAGGCGAGGACCGCTA
>Ga0307432_1000232_pt1 | contig 48033 bp, 37 predicted proteins | sample SalMarWE160150MG_FD_202158 | JGI IMG/M metagenome (GOLD analysis project Ga0307432, IMG submission 202158) | Salt marsh sediment microbial communities from the Plum Island Ecosystem LTER, Massachusetts, United States - WE1603-150 | ecosystem: Environmental > Aquatic > Marine > Intertidal zone >...
CGCTTTCGGTATACTGTTCATCAGGGCCTCCTTGCCCAAGTACCAAGGGTTGTTCCACAACTCCTCTTGATACCGGCAAGGTGGCTCCGTTTTGTTTAATGAAATCGCTCACGAATGACCCTCAAAAGGGCAAAAGTCGAGCTAAGAGGCTGTTTGAGAAGTTGGGTGCCACTGGCAGCTTGCCACTGGCAGCTTGCTGCCAGTGCGCTTGCTTGAGGCGAGGAAAACACGGGTGGGCAAGCCGCCCGTGGCACCCTTTGGAATCCGTTGGTAGGATTGCTCCGGCTTCTCAAACACGCTCTAAAACATCCCCGGTTTCCCTGTAGCGAGCCACAGGCTCCCATGAGCGTGTCCGTGTCAAGGGCGGGGTTTCAGACGGACGATGTCCAAGCTCCCATTCGTGCTCACCTGGGGTCGAGTGGGCCCGCGCACGTTGGCTGCCCTGTCTCGACGGACGCAGGGGCACATGAGGTTTTTGCCAGGCAGGCCCATTCTTGACAGTCGGTCTCGTACGACCAGCCTGCGCCCCCGCCCGTCTCCACCGCCTATGCGGTTGTGTCGCCGCTGTAGTTTCAGAACGAGCCCGAAGAACTAGTCGTCACCAACTCTCGCAGCGCGCCGGGGATCACAGCCGTCGTGAGAGACTAGACAAACACCCTTCGGGGCAGGACGCAAAGGTTTGTCGTGTCCCATCGAGACGTGCCACCAATGGGTGGCCTTATGATTCTCTACGCTGTCACGTGGTTCAATAGCGGTCTCGGCGACCTCCTCCTCCTCCGCCGCGTCCGCCGCCGTAACCACCGCGACCGCCGCCGGTGCGCGGGGCGCGGGGCTTGGCTTCGTTCACCGTCAGCGTTCGACTGCCGTGTGGCTGGCCGTCCAACGCCGCGATGGCCGCCTGGGCGTCCGCGTCGGAGTCCATCTCCACGAATCCGAACCCTTTGCTCTGGCCGGTCGACCGGTCAGTGATGACTTCCGCGCTCAGGACCGTTCCGTGTGCCGACAGTAGCGTTTCCAAGTCTGAACTACTGACATCATAGCTGAGGTTCCCAACATACAACTTTTTGCCCATCGCAATCTCCTGTCGATGGCTTGCCCGACCCACGGTTTTACTTTCAGGGTCGTGAGTGAAAGTGGCTGACATTCCAGCCTCGAAGGTAGGAGGACGATCTTAGCAATTCGATCCGGACTTGGATAGCCAATGTCACGTACGTGCCTCGTTCGACGAACCAACCGCCGGTAGTATACCCCGGACTCTGCATAAGTAAACCCCAATTCCGGCCTCGCCAAGCCGGGTCTGGCAGCGGGTGAACTAGGGTCATCCGGTCCGGAGAAACGGTTGATTTGGTGGTCCTGGCAGCCCGCCTGATCCACGTGGCACGCCCCAGATTCAGCGATCTCATGCCGTCCGTACAACAAAGTTCCTCGCTCGTAATCGTTTCATGAAGCCCGGGCTTGTCGGAGTCAATACCCGGAGAGCAACCGTGACAGCCGCAAGTAGTGCAGCGGAAGTACGTTTGTAGGCCGAACCGTTGGCAAGCGACGTATCATCTTCACCGTCCCCCCCCCCAACGGTTCCGGCTTCAACATATTCTGATGGCTTTCCGCCACTGGTTGGCCGTGAAACCCGTTCTGGCCGTTCCAGCCCGCATACCCCAGACCGCCCGACCACCAGTAAAAACCGCGATGGTGGCACGTGTGTAGCCAGGATTCACCGACGCGACGAGACAAACTTGCTGGCGTAAACGTCTTCGCAGGATCCTACCACCAGGGTCTTGCCCGATCGGATGGTTGGAGCCCTGAGGTTGCCCAAGGCGTGATCGTCAAATCGAACCGGACCGACGCCTATCTGCTATCGGAGATGTGGAGCCGACAGCCGCGTTGGCGGGAAGTCTGGCTGTCATCGCGTGAGGTTCGTGTGGCTACAGTCTGGCTTCGCCAGGCCGTGCCACACGCCAGCAACCACGGCCTGCCACCTGCGGCCCCACACCGTGCTACCCGCCCGCCTTACGCAGATTGATTGCCACGGACACTGAGGTCAGATTGACCAGAGCGTTTTTCAATTTCACGTAGCGGTTTTGGGCTCTTGGAAGAAAGGCTTACCTCGGAGATTCCGCGCGGGCTTTGAGCCCGCTGCTCGCTACACAAAAACAGAGCCTGGTCTAGCGACTCAATAGCCGTATTCCTGTTCGTTGTGGTCGTGGCCGTGGCACGTCAACGTGCAGCTCCCGACGAAGCGTCCGAGGTCTCGAAACGCCGTCCGCGTAGTCCCGGTCAGCGGGCGTACGATCGTGGTGTCGAAGTTGATCAGATGCGTGTGGTCGGAGCCGCCGCCTACGGTGGTACTGATTCCATGCGGATCGTGGCAGGCGCTGCAGGGTGCGTCCCGGTCTCGCAGGTGCTCGGCGTGCCTTGGGAAGCTCTCGTTGTTCAATATACTGACGCGCCTGTGACACTTGTAGCAAAGCGCGTAGTCGTAAGCCGATTCGGGCGTGTTATCGTGCACGGTGTAGTTGTGTTCGAGAAGGAAGTCGTACACGGAGCCGTGCGGCCCGTCGGGCCCGCTGCCGCCCGCCCGGGATCCGGTGTCGTTATTGTGGCAGTCCGTGCAGCGGATCAGCGTCCCGCTGGGAATGGTCGGGTCCAGACTCACCGTGTCCGTGCTTGCTGCGGCTGTTACCACCGGGTGGAAGCTGGGATTGGTCGAGCTGAACTTCAGGCGCAGGTTCGGCTGATCCGCCTGGCGGGAAATGCGGTGCGAGACCGGAACCGGCGCGTCGGCGTGGCAGCGATAGCAGACCTCATACTCAAACTGCGCCTCCTGCACGTAACCGCCGCCCGAGGTCACGCCCGGTACCCTCAGCATTGTCGCGCCGATGGCGATATTATAGTCCTGCTGGGTCGGCGCGGCAGCAGCGTGAGGGTTGTGACAATCGGCGCACTCGACATGCGGCTGCGAGCCCGCAAGCGTCTCAGCGGGGTCGTGAATGCCAACGTACAGGCGCGGGTCGTGAGCGCTGGGCTTGTCGATTTCGGCGCCGATGTCAAACCGCGCGACGCTTCCATCGTGACAGCTTAGACAGTTGTCCTCCTCCTTCTCAAAGATGAGCAGGCGTTCGCGGCCGCCCGCGGCATGGCTGCGGTGGCAACTGCGGCAGGCGTTTTGGATCACCGTGCCGAACGGCCAGTCACCCATTGCCGCGCCGGACACCGCTTCACCGGCCGTGCTGTGTGAACCGGATGACCAACCGTACATGTCGTGACATACCGTGCAAAGGGCGCCGAACTCATCGCGCATTGTCAGGAACATCCGGTACCTGTTGTGATGCGGGTCGTGGCAGGCGGTGCACTGGAGTTGCCCTGACGGATCCAGCTTGATCTTGTCCGGCAGCGTGTTGGGGCTTTTAAGCTGGCGATCCGACGCCGCCAGACCTGCGGTGTAGTAGAAGCTGATCGGGTGATCGTCGGACAGATCGGTCCCGAGGTTCGAGAGACCGGCCGGCATGAAGTCTCCGCCGACCATGCGGATCCGATCGGCGCGGCTCAGAACCCGACCGAGTGCGATTGTCCCGTCATGACAACTCAGGCAAAGTTTGCTCGCACCGGTGGGCTGCCCCGGAGCGGCGTCGAACGTCGACGACTGATAGATGCGGTAATTCGCGACCGGAAACTCACGATTCCACAACGGTATAGACCCGGCCGTGCTGTGTGGCGCATGGCAGAAGACGCACACCCGCTCTTCTGACTCCGCGCGAATCTCGCCCGAGCCGCTGGTCGAAAGATTGTGCACCGTCTCGACGACACGTTCCTGAGCCCGCACAATCTGGGTACAGCATACAGCCGCCGCCACGAGCAACCCAAAGCACCTATGATTTGACGTGGCATTCATGGCTGGTCTCCGAGGCGAGTGTCTTTGATGCGTTCGAAGGCCTGGACCCGCCGATTGTACGTGTCGCAGATCCAGATTCTGTCGTTTGGATCAATGAAGATCCCCCCCGGCAACCAGAACTGCCCCGGACCGATCCCCTCCTCGCCGATGACGAGCAGCAGATTGCCCGTGCGATCGAAAACCTGTACGTTCTCGAACCGCGCGTCTACGACGTACACGTTTCCATCGCTGTCGGTCGCGATTCCCTTGGGCAGGGCCATCCGCCCCGGGGCGTCACCCGCTTCGCCGAAGGTGACGACCGGATCACCGGAATGCGTCAGTCCACAGACCCGCTGGTTGCCGGTGTCGGCAATCCAGATGACCGTACCGTCATCGGCGATGTCGCACGGATAGTTAAACTCACCAATGCGATTCCCCCGTCGACCGACGATACGGATAAGCCGCCCGTCAAGGCTGAGGACTTTGATGTTGTGGGCGGCCACGTCAACGATGAACAGCTCCTTCCTGTTGGCGTCATAGTGCAGCGCCACGGGTCGCTTCACGTCATCCGTCAGGCGTAGCGAGCGGCGAAGTTCCCCGGTACGTCCCGACAACTGGTGAATCGCAATGCTCTCCGAATCACAGATGAAAATCGTTTCCTCGGGCCCGGCACACAAATCCGACGGGCTCAAGAAACGCTCGTTGCCCGCGCGGACAATTTTCTTGTAAGACCGATCCTGCAGATCAAACAGGTGCAGGCAGCGCCCGCCGGGATCCGCGATCCAAACTCTACTTCCGCCGCCGGTGGTAACGACCGAGCGTGGGCCGTAGAGCTGCTCCGGGGTCTTCGCCCCCACGAAGAAGTCCACGACTCCCTGGAACGGCTTTCGCGCCGGCTTGACGTCGGCCGACGAAGTGAGCTGCCCCACGTACCGGATCCTTGCCCGAGCGGGATCGGCCGGCCATGTTACCGGCGGTGTGGGCTCGTCAAAAATCGGTCTTAGCGGGCGATGGCAACCCGCCGCAACAAGCATGGACACGACTAGTGCGATAAGACGGAAGCTGATCATGGCTGCCAAATCTCTCGCCTTACGTGAATGAATAGTGCGGTGGAATCATTTCGCGTGAATTCGTCCTCAAAATCGCCGTACTCGAAACTCATCTTGACGTCCGTTTGCCGGACGGACCATTCCAAAGAGAGTGATACGTCCACTCCCTCGGTGTCACGGGAGAGCGAGTCCTCGCCGTTGCGATAGAGCACTGAACCCTCGATCATCAGCTTGGGTGTGATGGGGTGTCGGTGTCGACCTTCCAGCGTGAACAGCCTGACGTCCCGCTCCGTTGGTGGGCCGTGGCTCGTGTCGGTCCAGCGGGTTTGAAGGCTTGTCTCCGCACCGGTCTTGAACCGATGCGTGCAGGATGCCCCCAAACGTGTACTGATGAACGGAGTGATAGTTGAATCATGATCTTCGTATTCTGCGAAGAGTCTCAGCGAGGCATCCCGGTACTCCACGCCGGTGATGTGCCCCGTGATATCCTCCGCAATGGCTCCGGAAGCACTCGCAGGTGTGATGGACTGATCCTGCCACTCGAACCGGTAATACGGCTTCAAACCGCACTCGAAGTCCTGTCGGATGCCGAAGTTGTGGGCGATGGTGTCTAGTTTGAATGTCCCGCCGATGCTGAACAGGTAGTCGATAAGAACCGTCTCGCCGTCTGCGATGTATCCGGTCGGAACGCGCTCAATCTCGACGTGGTTGCCGAGGGGCCGCACCAGAAAGTCCCGCCCGCGCTGGTAAATGGTCACGCGATCCTCGGCAGTGATGAAGATGGATCCGACAAGGACGTTTCGGTTGCCAAGTGTGATCGGGTCCGGGTCTTGAAAAGTCTGCGATTCGTCGACGATCTCGGCCGTCTGCGACGCACCGCGGTGATCGTTACGCTCGGCCTGGAAACCGTAGTTGGCATTCAGCACACCCCAACGATTCGTCTTGCGGTAGCTGAAGTCGATCTGACCGCCCCATCGGGTGATGTCCAGGTCAGGCTCGAATTTCTGTTTCCGTACGAACATGCGGAGCTGCGAAGTCAGGCTCTGGTAAAGCTGGTGCCGCAACGATCCGGAGAGCAAAGTCGAACGCTCCTCCACGTCCGGCACGTTGCCCAATCGGTTTCCGCGGGTCCGGTCCAACACTTCCCACTGGAATAGAGACTGCAACGTGTCGGAGTGTTTCAGCCGCAGGTCCTCGCGCCAGCGGACCCGATCAATGTCGATTGTACCGCGCTGGTCCAGGACGTTGAGCTCCGATCGCAGATCGTGTTGGTGCTCGGTGCCGAACTCCAGCCGATGCGTGAGCGTGACCTCGTCGGCGTCATAATCGACCTCGAAGGGCTCTTCGTCAACCGATTCGTGCTCGTAGACAAGCGACAGCACGTGGTGATCGTTGAAGTTGTAACCGGTCTCGAATCTCAGCACCGTGTTCTTTTGTCGTCCTTTGTCCTCGGCGTACCCGCTCACCAGCAGCGGACTCAGCTTAACATCGGTATAGCTGAACTGGAGGCTGCTGGGCATTTTCTTGCTGACGTACTGCCAGGTGAAGCCGTAGTTGGCCGTGGTCGTCTCCAGACTGGGCAAGAAAGGGCGAGGGACAAGTCCGCGGCGGCGGTGGGCGAACATTGTCATGGGGTAAGTCTTCTTCTTAAAGATCCGCGCATCCATGTCGAACTCGAGCAGATCGCCGCTGTTGCTCGCGTTTCGTTTCCGCCCATCGACGATGTCCTCGAAATCCTCCTGCACCAGCCCGAACACTCCGCCGAGCGTGAACTCGAGCAGGTTCGGGTGGTACACATAGCCATTAGTCTCCAGGCTCAGACTTTCCTCGAAGATGGTTTCCTTGGAGCGGATCTTACTGGTTTCCGTTTTCGACTCCTGCTCTCTGTCCTGCCGCCTGACGACGAAGTCCGCATGCGCTTTGAAGTCGGTGAACATCAGCTCCTCGAAGCCGTCGGACACCCTGGGCTGCGTGCGGCAGCCGGCCAGGAATGCCGCGCCGGTTGCACCGGCGGCGAGGCACACGATCCAACGGCGCGCGCGCCGACCGCCTCCGGCGTGCCACATTGCACGACGAGCATGTTCGTTGCTTCCGTTCAACGATCAATACGTCTCATGAAGACTCAACCGTGTCCGCCTTTGGAATAAGGAAGAATCGATCGTCACCGCCGTGCGCGTCGTGGCAGTCGATGCAACGCTCCTCCTTGATGGTTGCGTGGTGCTCATCGGTCCTCAGTTCGCCCTCTTCATGGCAGTGGAAGCAGAGCGTCTGGGCGTCCGCCACCAGTACCTTTGGATGCAGCGACTTGTGATAGAGATGACACGCCAGGCAGCCGTTGAGCGCCACGGGTCCGTGGACGAACTTCTTCTTCGCCGGCGTCTCGGGATGGCAGGATTGGCAGAGTCCCTCGCGTGCCGTCTTGATCAACGTTCCACCGTCAACATTGTGGCACTCGGGGCAGCGATTTTGCTTGTAAGCCGGATGGTTGTAGAACCTCTTTGCGGCGTTTACGCGCTGCGGCGGTTCGATCGCCGTAGTCGCCAATGCATCTCCCGCCGTCTCGACCGCAAGATCGGTAACACCGGTTTCGAGAGGGGGCACGCCGTCGAAGAAGAACACGAGCACCCGATGTCCGGCCTCGTGCGAGCATGCGGCCGCTGCAATCAGAACTGCCGCCGTTGTAGTCGAGACAATCACCGCCCGCCGGGCGGCTCGGTGTGGGCGGGTGCGGCATACTTCCTGCCGGCTTGGTGAGCACTGCGCGGTGAGTTTGCAGGACCGACGCTCATCCATGACTCATTCCTGCCGCTTTGATCGCTGATCTTCGCCCGCCTGGTCTGGTGTATTGTCAGCGCCCGCCGGTGTGCCTGTCGATTCTTCAGCCTCCTCCTCATCCACCGGCGGCAGTGAGGCTATCTGCGCCTCCGATAATTGATAGCCTTCGGGGAAGGAGCCGAAGGCGTAGACGCTGATGAGGTGTTGACCGTATTGACTGCTGACGAACAGCAGATACTCGACGTCGAAATCTTCGTGGATGTACTGCTTGAAGTACGGGATGGAAGTCGCATCGATGGCGACGGTAGCGGGGAGCACGAGGGCGCCGGGCACCGAGCCCGGACCGCCGAAGTGCATGAGTATCTGCCCGTCCGGGTTGTACATCTGGATGATTTCGGTGGCTGCGTCGGCAACGTAGACGATGCCCTCCGGTCCGATCCGAAGACCCCGGGGACGTCCAAACTGCCCCAGGCGATGGCCCGGCGTCCCTTTGACCCAGACCAGCTCACCGTCACGGGTCAGCTTCTGGATGCGCCAGTTCAAGGTATCGCTGACATACAGGTGCCCCTCGGGCCCGAAGCACAGGCTGTTGGGTATTCTGAACTGCCCCGGCTCCTCACCCGGTCCGCAAAGAGTGTGGAGCACCTCGCCCGTCTGGCGATCCATTACGACGATCTGGCAAGTATCGTCGTTGTCGAGCACATAGATCTCGTTGCCCGAGAGTGCGATGTCAACCGGGTGGCTCGGTTTGGGTACATCGAAGGCCGTCACGTACCCGTCGTCGGGACCAAAGACCACGATCTGCTTGCGCAGCGAGTCGGCGACGAACTTGTATCCGGCCGGGTCGATGACGAGGTTGATCGGCTTACGGAGCCGCCCCGGTCCGCGGACGCCGAACACGGTGTAGGTTTGGTTCTTGAAATCCAGACGGCACAAGCCTGGCATCTTCGTGTCGCACACGTACACAACTCCGTCGCGCGCGGCCAGGCCGTAGGGCTTGTCGATCGCCAAACGGTTCTCGGGTTCATCGCCGAGTACGAACTTGGCTAATCCGCTCTTTGGGGCTTCAACTTCCTGGGCACCACTCGCCCAGGTCAGGAATTGTATTCTTGGCTCGGCCGGCGGTGACGGGAATACCAGCAGCGGGGCCTCCGTCCTGCCCGGGGTGTTGCATCCCGCAGTCAGGGCCACGGCAACGGCCATGACCCCGGTGGCGTTTGCTCGTCTTAGCCGCGTTGCCATTGGCCAACTTCGGAGGAAATACCGATATCGCTGGCTTCCTGTCACGGGGTGACACCTCCCTGGTCGTGGCGACGGTTCCGCCTTCCAGCCGTCCGGCGACGCGCCAACTACGCCCTGCCCAGTCCGGCCCGCCTACGGGGAGTTATCGGCGTTTCTGCCCCTCGCATTCTCTCCGGGCGGAGCTACTCGTCATGACACTCGAGGCAAAGCGCGCTCCCGCTTAGCGTCTGTCGAAGGAACATTCCGAGCGAATTATTGTGGGGGTCGTGGCAGGATGTACATTCCACCCGGTCGACGCCGTTGACCGTCACCACCTTCACACCCATGAATGTGCTTTTGTCGTGGTATCCTGTCAAGTCCGGCGGGGGATACTGGACCCCGATCGGGTGGTCGTTTCGCAGGTCGGTGCCCAGGTTGCTGGGACGATCCGGGGCGATCCTCACATTATTGAAGAAACCGTTGTTGCCACCGAAGCTGTCGATGGCTGTCACTCCGTCGTGGCAGCTCAGGCAGAGTTTGCTGTATCCCTCCGGTTGGCCGCCCTTATGGCCCGCCGACGTGGTGTACATCTCGAACGTTTGCTCGGTGATCGCATGGTTCCACAGAACCAGGCTCTCGCCCCTGTCCTCCCTCTGTGCGTTGTGCGGCGTGTGGCATGGCAGGCAGATGCGGTTCTGCGGGATGACCACGCCCCAGACGTCAACGGTGTTCAGATTATGCGGCGTATTCACGATCCTCGAGGCGTCCTGTGAGATTGCCGCGCCGGCAAGCACCGCCACGAATACCGCCGATAGTCGCCCCATTTGAAATCTCATCGCCCCCCCATCCGTCTATCGTTCGTCAGTCGAATCGTCGCAGTCAGACCGTCGCGCGGCCTCAAACGGTGCTACTTGTCGTGGCACTGCAGGCACAGCGCACTGCCGGTGTTGTCCATGCGGAGAAACATGCCGAAGTCGTCCGAGTGTGGCTCATGGCACGAGGTGCACTCGACTCGATCGGTCTTGCCGCCCCAGGTAATCAGCTTCACGGGCGGCAGGTTGGCCCTCGGCTTGAAACCGGCGAATCCATCCGGCGGATACTGCACTCCGATCGGGTGGTCGTCCCGCAGGTCCGTGCCAAGCGAGGTCTCTGCGAACACCGACGGGGATTCCAGACCACCACCGAAGGCATCGACGGCTGTCACGCCATCGTGACAGCTCAGGCACAGCTTACTGCCCCCGCCCGGCTGCTCATCCTGGTCCCGATCGATCCGCTCGACCGCGAAGCCGGTATACATCATGAATGTCTCGTTGGTAACACTATGGTTCCAAAGGACCATGCTGCTGCCGTCCTCGTCGACTTGTGCGTTGTGCGGCACATGACACGGCAGGCAGATCCGGCCATCGCTCCACGCCTCGCTCGAGAAATCGTGCCCGGTCCCGACGATCCCCCCTGCGAACGCAGCGGCGCTGAAAGCCACAAGCAGGGCTGAAAGCGGGATTATCCTCGCGCGCCTCATGGCATACTCCTTCCGTAACTCGATCGTCCCTGGTCGTAGCAATTGCGCGACCGGTACCAATGCTAGCACGGCCCGGCCACCATTTCTCATGGCTCCGACCCGGAGCGGGCGGGCGACGACACAACGTCGGCCCTCCACACACGCCCCGTAGTCACGTTATTGGCTGCCTACGCAGACCATGCCGGTGCGTTAACCCCTTCACCCCCCGTGACTCGTCCGATGATTGACGTAAGCTGTGATATCATAACAGGTTACAAACGCTCCCTCAAGCCCCGATAACCCTGGCGAGCAGTCGGGGGTGCATTCCGAAAAGATAGCGATTAGGCGGTCCTTTGGAGCGGGCGGGAACGCCGGAACGCATCCCAGGTCCGGTTGATCCGCCGGCCGATCAGCGCAGCCATGGCCACGGCACTCGGCTCGCTCAACTGACGCCCGCTGCGTCTGCGGGCTCACAGCCCGACCGAAACGAATGCCGATGACCTGAGAACCTACCTGACGACGGGGCAATTGCCCCCGCTGCCGCCCGCAGGGTAGGCGGCGTTGCCATATTTTGTGGCATTGTGTCGTCATGTCGCCCTCCTGAGATTGTAGCGGCCTGCGTCTGTAGCGGCCTGCGTCCGTAGCGGCCTGCGTCCTCGCAGGCCGTTTCCCCGGCAAGCGTTATTGCGCACGACGGCCGGCGGGGACGCCGGCCGCTACGGAAAGACACGAATTATTCGTATGTGCCACAGAGAATGGCCACACCCGGGTAGGCGGGTTGGAATCCGGATATGGTTTCGCGGTCGGGATCCGGTTAGAATCGCGGCCGCTGCGATGCGACGAAGGGGAAGCGTATCCACCCCCGATATCGTTCGTGAGACCATGCCCGGCCCGTCCCTCTCGGGACAGGCGACGGGCGTCCTGGAAGCGAAGGCTTCTTCATTTCCCAGTAAGGAGGATAGTGCGATGCGGAACATTTCAAGATTAGTGGCAGTGGCAGCGGTGGTGTTGGCCTGCGTTTCGGGAGCGCAAGCGGTGGACATCGAGACGGTAACCGTCGGCAACCCGGGCAATACCGGGGAGTCGTCCGGAGAATGCGCGGGTGGGCACGGTCCCTGCTGTACTGACTGCGGGGCTGTGGACTACGTCTACAACATCGGCAAGTACGAGGTGACCGCCGGGCAGTACACCGAGTTTCTCAATGCTGTGGCAGCAACGGACACCTACGGGCTGTACAACACCTCGATGGCGAACCCCTCTGAAGGGTTGTTCGGGTGCAACATTCAGCGCACCGGCTCGTCGCCCAATTACAGCTACTCAGTGGGTGCGGACTGGGCCGACCGCCCGGTGAACCACGTCTCCTGGGGTGATGCTGCGCGGTTCTGCAACTGGCTACACAACGGCCAGCCAACGGGTGCCCAGGACCTGACAACGACAGAGGATGGGTCGTACTACCTAAACGGGGCGACGGGTACAGCTACACTGCTGGTTGTTCGCGAGCCGGATGCCACGTGGGTAGTCCCATCCGAGGACGAGTGGTACAAGGCAGCGTATCACAAGAACGATGGTGTGACGGGCAACTACTGGGATTACCCGACGGAATCGGATGCGGCGCCGACGGCGGAGGCTCCGGCGGGTACGGATATGACGAACGGCTCGGCGAACTACTCCCCGGATGGGTACGTGATAGGCGCTCCGTACTACAGGATCGAGGTTGGCGCGTACGACGCCAAGCCGTCCGACAGCCCTTACGGCAGTTTCGACCAGGGAGGGAATGTCTCGGAGTGGAACGAAGCCGTGTTTTACGGTGCGTCTCGTGGTCTCCGCGGCGGGTCGTTCTACCCCTACGGCTACCCCTTGTACGCGGCATTCCGCGGCTACTACGGCGGCCCTCCGCCGTTCGAGGGCGAATCCTTCATCGGGTTTCGTGTCGCCCTGGCGCAAGACTGCAACGGCAACGGCATTCCCGACGAATGCGACATTTCATGCGGCGACACGGGTGGCCCGTGCGATGTGCTCGGCTGCGGAGAGAGCGACGACACCAACAACGACGGCATTCCCGACGAGTGCGGAGCGTGCTGTGGCAGTTTTGGAGCAGTCGGGTGTCTCCAGCTCGCCCAAGATTTGTGCTCGGAGAGTGGCGGCGTTTACCTTGAAAACGGGACGGTATGCCACGGGTCTGCCTGTCCAATTCCCACCGTCTCCGAATGGGGCCTTGTTACGATGGCCTTGCTCGTGCTAACGGCGGGGACGGTGGTGCTTGCCCGTCGACGCGTCGTTGCGCATCGAGCGGCTGCATGAACGCAATGTAGCGCCACGCCTTGTGCGTGGCGCACAACGGCGCGATGGTATGGTTGTGGCGCCACCCGCGAGGGGTGGCGCTACACGACTCACGGTTGGTGATGCTCACCGTCGCGCTGTGTCCGCTCGTTGACACTCGCGCCTGGAAGACTCAGCACCCGGGTGGAATGCCCCGGAAGGGGCATAAGCGCGTAGCCACGGGCGCAAGCCCGTGGAACAAGAGCGGCGGACCCGAATGAGCCCCGGAGGGGCGACACACGGTCGGCACGACTATCTCGTTGTCACAGCGGTTCTGTCGCCCCTCCAGGGCTTGTATCGGCTGTGCTTCGCCTAAAACCACGGGCTTGCGCCCGTGGCTATAGACTTTCGCCCCCTTCGGGGGCTTCTATTGATGCTTGCACAGTCAATGAAACAGATCGGGGCGTCTGGATCCTGAAGAACCCGTGCTTCGCCTAAAACCACGGGCTTGCGCCCGTGGCTATAGACTTTCGCCCCCTTCGGGGGCTTCTAGCACGACCCACACGACGGGCTTGTACCCATGGCCCGTCGCCTCCGGCAGGGCTTGGCCACGCGGGATCGTTGAAGACATGGGCAAGCCGGCACTTACTGGTTTGGCGTCGGGTCTGCTGACCCGACTTACCTGCTGGGAAACAAGGGATGTCGGGCGGGGATGAGGCAGCGGGACTTGCCCACGGCTGTTGTCGCTTAGCCCTTCGGGCTGTCGATTTAGTCCGATTGCGACTGCGGCAAACGGGTGACAAGAGTGAAAACAGAGCCCTGACCATCGATTATGGTCTTTCCGGCGTTCGGTTTCGATTAAACCGACAGCCCCTTCAGGCTGAGGTGTGGCATCAAAACCCGCCGCGAGAAGATCGCCTCCACAGGCAATCCGAAACGAAGAAAGGCGGCCTTGACGGGCGGTGAAATGTTAGTACAGTAGTCGCTTCTTAGTAGTTCGATGTTGATGGCTTCGAGCGTAAACCTATGTCCAGACGTAAGTTAGGAAGCTTCCTGGCCAGGCCGGGTGAGGTCGAGCAGCAGTGGTACGTCGTTGATGCAACTGATCAGATCCTCGGTCGGCTGGCAACGAAGATCGCCTTGATCCTGATGGGCAAGCACAGGCCGACCTACACGCCGCACGTGGATACTGGCGAGTTCGTCGTCGTGACCAACGCTCATAAGGTTCACGTGACGGGCCGGAAGGCGGACACGATGTCGTACGCCCGCTATTCGTACCATCCGGGTGGGTACAAAGAGATCCCCTACAAACGGGTGTTGGAGCGTCATCCGGACCGGATTGTTCGGGAGGCCGTGCGGCGGATGCTGCCCAAGAATGCGTTGGGTCGCAGGATGCTCAAGAAGCTGAAAGTCTACGCGGCGGATACGCACCCGCACGCGGCGCAACAACCTTCCCCTCTTCCCTTGTAGCAATGCTGCTTTGTGGAGACGCTGACGCATGAGTGATGAGCCAACCACCAACGTCGAGGCGACACCGGCTGAACCTGCGCCGGGCGAGCCTGCACCGGCCGAGTCGACCCAAGCGGCTACGCCCGTGACCGCACCGAGCGCCGACCGGAAGAAGTCCGCAGTCGCCGACCCGTATTACTGGGGCACGGGTCGTCGCAAGGCGGCCGTAGCCCGCGTGCGCATCCGCCCCGGCGACGGGAAGTTCCTCATCAACAAGCGTGAAGTGAACACATTCTTCAAGCTGGACAAGGATCGCCAGGCCGTATTGACGCCGCTGGAAGTCACCGAGACGACCAAATCGATGGACGTGTTCGTCAACGTCGGTGGTGGTGGGATCAGCGGTCAGGCCGGCGCGGTAGTGCTGGGCCTTGCCCGGGCGTTGGCCAAGGCCAATCCCGACCACGAGCCGAAGCTGCGCGACCAGAATCTGCTGTCTCGCGATCCGCGCAGGGTGGAACGGAAGAAGTACGGCCAGCGCGGCGCGCGCCGACGTTTCCAGTTCTCCAAACGTTAAGCGAACCGCACGCTTCAGTGCCGTGTTTCGGAAGTCTTGCGGCTTGGGTCACGATCACTGTCGCACGATTTGCGAAACACGGAGCCAGCCTCGTGTTGCGTCGGAGAGTATCACTTGGCCAAAGGCAGGAAGACAGACCGGATCACTCCGCGGCGGCTTAAGGGATTCCGCGACATCACCGCAGCAGACGTTCTCGCGCGGGATCGGATGATCGCCAGGATCCGCGAGGTTTATGAGCGGTACGGATATGTGCCGCTGGAGACACCGGCCCTGGAGTACGTCGATGTTCTTGGCAAGTACCTGCCGGACGCGGATCGCCCCGACGGCGGCATCTTCGCTATGCGCGACGAGGATGACGAGTGGATCGCGCTGCGCTACGACCTGACCGCACCGCTGTCGCGGTTCGTAGCCATGAACCTTCAGGACCTGCCGCTGCCGTTTCGGCGTTATCAGGTCGGCCCGGTCTATCGCGTGGAGAAGCCCGGCCCGGATCGCTTCCGCGAGTTTTACCAATTCGATTTCGACTCGGTCGGCACCGCGTCGATGCTTGCGGACGCCGAGTGCTGCATGGTCATGTGTGACACGCTGGAGGCCCTCGGAATCAGTCGCGGCGACTACATTGTTCATGTGAACGACCGCAAGGTCCTCAGCGGAGTGTTGGAGCATGTGACCGCCTGCGGTGAAGTTCCGTCCGAGGCGTCGCTGCAGATTCTCCGATCGATCGACAAGTTCGACCGCGTCGGACTTGACGGCGTCAAGGAGCTGCTGGGCCCGGGCCGGCGTGACGAATCGGGCGACTTCACACGCGGCGTCGGCCTTGCATCCGGGCAGATCGACGTGGTGCTGCGATATCTGAGCGTCAGGGCTGATTCCCGAAGCGCCGTCTGCAACGAGCTCGACAAAGTCGTCGGTGACAGCCGCGTCGGCCGGGAGGGCGTCGACGAGCTGCGCGAAATTGACGAGGCACTATTGGGCGCCGGCTATGCCGAGGATCGTGTGGTGATCGATCCGACGGTGGTGCGCGGATTGGCCTACTACACCGGGCCGGTGTTCGAGGCCGTGCTCACCTTCGACATCGTTGATGACAAGGGCGTGACGCGACAATTCAGCAGCGTCTTCGGCGGTGGGCGGTATGACGATCTCGTCGAGCGGTTCACGGGGCAGAAGATCCCCGCGACCGGCTCGTCGATCGGCGTCGATCGGCTGCTGGCGGCCCTTCGCACGCTGGGCAAGATCGACGTGGATGACACGACTGCGGCAGTTCTCGTAACCCGACTCGACAAGAACCTGACCGGTGAGTACCAGAGAATCGCAGCCGAACTGCGCTCAGCCGGCGTCAACACGGAGCTGTACCTCGGCACCCAGGGCATCGGCCGGCAGTTCAAATACGCCAGCGCCTCCGGCAAGACCGTCTGCGTCGTCGTGGGCTCTGACGAGCTGAACAAACAGGAGGTGTCGATCAAGGACCTTCGTCTCGGTGAGGAGCTGTCCAAGGAAGTCGGCGCCGACCGCAAGAAATGGCTCGAAGAGCAACCGGCCCAGTTCTCAGTCCCCCGCACGGAACTGGTCGAAGCCGTAAAGAAAGTCCTGGCGCGCTACTGGATCGGGTAGCAACCTCTCGATCAGGTATGGCACGGATCTCCAGTCCGTACACGTGCGTTGTGAGAGCCAGTACGGCACAAGAGGCTGATACGAATCCCAACAATAAGCTGTGCTCCAGATCAGAACCGCGACTATCAAGGAGCGGGCACGCAGCAGGCGAGACGTCGCCTCAGGCTGCCGGGCATCGGACGACAAAGCGCACTTCTTTAATGGGACGCGTATGAGACCTTTCACATCCGTCGTGTCACAGTGATTCCAATCAGGGGCCGCCAAGGAGCCGGGAAAGCACGCCGGCCAGCTTGTAGACCCCCAGTCCCGCTGCGATGAGCACGACCAGACCGCCGAGCAGGTTGGCCGTCACCCCGTTGATCTGCTCGCCAAGGAGTCGCCTTTGGTTCACCACGATAAGCAGGAATACGGCGATCACCGGGAGGATAAGGCCGTTGGCGGCTTGGGCGAAGATAATGGCTGCAACCGGACTTGACCCGACTAATGCGAAAACCACTCCGACAACCAGGACGATCGCCCAGACGGTGCGAAACTTCCAGGACCGAAGATTTACTTCAAAGCCCAGCGCCCCGGTGCAGGCGTAGGCGGCTGCCAGCGGGGCGGTGATCGCGCTGGTCAAACCGGCTGCGAAAAGGCCGGACGCAAAGAAGTATTTGGCGGCCGGTCCAAGCAGCGGTTCAAGCTGCTCAGCCATCATGGCTGCGTTCTCGATCACGGTTCCCTTCTCGAAGAAGGCGGCGGCTGTCACAACGATGGCCAGCGTGATCAATCCGCCAAGTGCCACTGCCATGACCGTATCGATCCGTGACTCTCGCAGCGCCTGAACCAGCGGCATTGATGCGGGCCACTTCTCGCGGACGGAACTGGCGTGCAGGAACAGGTTGTACGGCACCACCGTGGTCCCGATCAGGGCGATGACCGTGGTGAGCGATCCCTCGCGGACTTGCGGCACGAACATGCCTTTGACCATCTCGGCGACGCTCGGTCGGACCATGACGGCCGTCAGGACGAACACGACACTCATGACCGCCACCAGGACGATCAGCAGCCGTTCGATGATCCGGTACGTTCCGGTGCCTAGTAGCACGAACGCCGCCGCCCCGACGACGATCGCCCAGATGGGTTGCGAAATGCCGCTCAGGGCCTCAAGACCCATGGCCGCCCCGGTGATGTTGCCCGTTTGAAAGGCCGCGTTGCCCACTGCAATCGCCGCTACAACCAGCACTACAACAAGCGTACGAAGCAGCGGGTTTCCAAAGGCGGTTCGCAGCGCTTCGCCTACTCCTTCGCGGGTGACCAGGCCGAGCCGGGCGGACATCTCCTGAAGCACGATCGTCGCGATAACGGCAAACAGGAGCACCCAAAGAAGGGCGAAACCGAACCCGGCCCCTGCGGCCGTCGCCGTGGTGATCGTCCCCGGCCCGATGAAAGCAGCCGTGACCAACAACCCGGGACCGAAGCGTTTAGACCATCGCATCCGACTGACTTCTCCACGGTGATCCCCGGTGGGCGTAAAACATTGGCAAGAACATGGCCACGCAAGCGTGGGCCATACCACCCAGACAAGTGTCGTTCTATTCGAACCGTTTCTTCCATTCGACAATCCGCTGGAGCGCTTCGAGCGGCGTTATGTGATCGGGATCCAGGCTGCGAAGTTCATTCAATAAGTCGTCACCCGGCTCGCGAAAGAGTGCCATTTGTGTGTCATCCTTTGTCTTCTTACGAGTAAGCTGCGGCGTGCGTGATTGGCGCTCGAAGCCGCGCTGCAGTTCCTCGAGCACCTCCCGGCTGCGCCCAATGACGGTGGGCGGGATGCCGGCCAGCTTCGCCACGTGAATGCCGTAGCTCTTGCTCGCGCCGCCCGTAACGATCCGGTGCAGGAACACGATAGCCTCGCCACCATCGTCCGTGCCGCCGGTTTCGCGGACGGCTACGTTGTAGTTGCACACGCCGCGGAGCAGCTCAGCCAGCTCCGTCAGCTCGTGATAATGCGTAGCAACAAGGCATCGGCATTTGATCTCGGTGGCAAGGTGCTCCGTGATCGCCCAGGCCAGCGAAAGACCGTCGAACGTGCTGGTTCCGCGCCCCAGCTCGTCCAGCACGACGAGCGACCGCGGCGTCGCATTGTGCACGATGTTTGCTGCTTCGGTCATCTCGACCATGAACGTCGACCGGCCCCGCATGATCTCATCCGATGAGCCGACCCGGGCGAAGATCCGATCCACGATCGAACAGGCAATGCTCCGCGCGGGCACGAACGAGCCGGTCTGGGCCAGCAACGTCAAGAGCGCGACCTGGCGGATGTACGTGCTCTTGCCGGCCATGTTCGGGCCGGTGATCACGAAGACGCGGGAGTCCTTCCCTGTCATGATCGTGTCATTCGGCACGAAGTCGTCGCCGAGGGTCTGATCGAGCACCGGATGGCGACCGTCGTGAATCTCCAGCGAACCATCCTCCACAAACTCGGGTCGAACGTACCGGCGCTCGATCGCCAACTCGGCCAGACCGGCCACACAATCGAGCCGGCCGATCGCATCGGCCGTACGCATCAGCGACGGCATTTCCGCCGCCACCTGCCCGCGAACCTGCTCAAAGAGTCGAAACTCCAGTTCGTTGGCCCGTTCCTGGGCGGTCAGCACATCGGTCTCGTATTTCTTGAGCTCATCGGTGATGTACCGCTCAGCGCTTTTGATGGTCTGCTTGCGGACGTAGTTGGCCGGGACGCGATCCTTCCCGCTGTTGGGCACTTCGATGTAGTAGCCGAAGACGCGGTTGAAACCGACTTTCAGAGATGTGATGCCGGTTTGCTCCATCTCCCGCTTCTGATATTCAGCCAACCACTGCTGACCATCCTGACCGACAGCGCGGAGGCGATCGAGCTCGGCGTCGAACCCGTCGGCGATAAAACCGCCTTCGCGCAGCGTGTTTGATGGATCATCCTTGATCGCGCGGCGCAGCAGATCGGCGAGATCTCCCAGACCGTCCAGATCGGCAGCCACCTCCGTCAAGAATGCAATGCGCCCGTTGCGAAGCGGTTCGACAAGAGCAGGAAGTGAGGCCAGCGTCCGACCGAGCGCCGCCAGGTCCCGCGGTGACGTCCGCGCGAGTGCCACGCGAGCGGCAATCCGCTCCACGTCGGCCATCCCCTTGAGCAGACGGCGAACGTCAATTCGCAAGGCCTCGTCGTCGGCAAGATAAACGACGGCGTCCTGACGATGAACGATCTTGCCGATGTCGGTGAGCGGGGCGCGAAGCCAGTGTCGAAGCTTACGCCCGCCGATCGGATGCACGGTCCGGTCGATCGCCCACAGAAGTGTCCCCTCGACAACGCCATTGCGAAGCGTCCGCTCAATCTCCAGGGAGCGCCAACTGCTGTGGTCGATCCGCAGATAATCGCTTACGACGCGCCGACGGATGGCTGTGATGTGCTCAAGAGCGGTTTTCTGCGTCTCCTGCAAGTACTGAATGGCGCAGCCGGCTGCACAGAGTGAAGCATCGATCCGATCGAAGCCGAATCCCGCCAGTGTCGCGACGCCGAAGTGTTGCAGGAGTGACTGCTCCGCCTGATATGCGGCGAATTCGTGCGTTGGTCGTCGCGTCGATGTAGTGCCGCAGATCTGACGCAGCTCGTCAGCCACGCGCTCGGACGGACTGTCCCGCTCGTCGTCAATCAGCAGCTCCGCCGGTTTCGCGCGCACGAGCTCATCAAATAGCGTATCTTTTGTGACGTCGACCACCTCGAACCGCCCGCCGGCCAGCTCGACCAGCGCGAGACCGACCTCCTTTTTGCGGATGCAGATTGATGCCAGAACATTGTCATCGCGTTCACTCAGCAGCGATTCGTCAGTCAGCGTGCCGGCTGTGACGATCCGCACCACGTCGCGTCGGACAACGCCCTTGGCCTGTTTGGGGTCTTCGAGCTGCTCGGAGATGGCCACCTTGTACCCGGCCGTGACGAGCTTCTTGAGATAGGTGTCAAGAGCGTGATAGGGAATGCCTGCGAGCGGAATCTCGTTTCCCGCCCCCTTGTTGCGCGAGGTCAGGGCGATCCCGAGCACCTTCGAACACAGCACCGCGTCATCGTAGAACGTCTCATAGAAGTCGCCCATCCGAAAGAGCAAAACGGCGTCGCCGACGCGTTTCTTTTGATCGACGTATTGGCGCATCGCCGGGGTCAGCGAATCGGTGGATTGCGCCAATCTTGCCTCCGTACGGTGCGTGGCACTGTGAGTTGGTGTGCGAATCGGCGTCAAAAGCCGCACCTTTCAATCTTGCGCCCAGCGAATCGGCTATTAGGATAACACAAAAGGACGGCGCGTGGGGTCTGCCGGTAGCGCAGAGAGAAGTGTTTCACGCGTCGGTTGGGTTTGGATCGCCGTCTTGAAGTCCGGCACGGAACGGCTCGTCAAAGGCTTCGTGGAAGCTGTACACATCGTTGAAGTCCTCGAGCGTGTCTCCGTCCTGCTTTCGCATGAGGTCCAGGTCAATGAAACCGAAGACGATGCGACCGAAATCGGTGGTGCTTCGAATGTTCCAGGACTCCAGAACAACGCGGGCGAGAATGCCCCATCGCTTCAGGGCGTAGTCCCTAAGCGCCCAGCAGAGTTCACGCCCGCCGACATGACGGTTGAGCTTCTCGCATCCACCGGCCGCCTCGATCGCCTGCACAACCGGTTCCGGAAGCTCTCCTTTGTGATACCGGGCAATTAGGTCGTCCCAATCAAGATCATACCCGGCGAGATAGTGCTGCAGGGCCCGGTGAGCCTCGGTCTCCGGCCCGTGAATATGATCGGCGGCGTGACTGAGCCCCTCCCGCGTAAACACGAAGGCTTCCTCGGGATAGCGACCCACGTGTTCAACCAAGTCTTGGAGCGTTTTGCCAGGCTCAGCAATCATGTTGATAATCCCACCAATCGTTTGCCCTTACCTTGGCAACCGCTAACGAGTCGATGGTGATGAACCTCCGCCGGACCCTCCCGGCCCGTGGCGACCGCGTGGCCGGCGACGACGTTTGCGCCGCCGGCTGGTCGGCCTCTCACCGTCCTTCTCCTTCCCGGGCGGTGCCTTCGGAGAATCAGCACGCTCCGGGTCGGGCCTGGTCCTCTTTGCTCGATCCTTGGGCGTTGGTCGGGCAGCCCTGGGAGACGCGGGCTTCTTCTTCGGATCGGTCAGCGCACCGGCAGGTTGCTCAGCCGATTCCTGCTCCAAACGGAGGGGATCGGATGCTGTGTCTTGGGAACCCGGCGCTTCCACGTCGACGGCGGTAACGTCCTCCATCACAACCGTCAGCAGCGTGTTGTTGTCGGTGCGGATCTGAACGAGTTGGGTCAGAATCTGTCGATTGGTAACGACACCCTCCCCGTGGTTCGTACGGATACGCACGCCGACGCGCGGAAGCCGCTTGTCCAACTCTTCATAAGCGGCGTGCTCAAAACGAAGGCAGCACTTCAGCCGCCCACATCGACCGGACACTTGCGACGGGTCGAGCGTGGCCTTTTGCACCTTCGCCATGCGCATGCTGATCGGCTTGAGCGTTTTGAGAAAGACCTTGCAGCAGATTTCCCGCCCGCAAGTTTCGTAGTCGGCGAGCAGCCGGGCCTCGTCGCGGGCGCCAATCTGCCGCATCTCGATCCGCGTCCGATACTCTTTCGCCAGGTCCTTGACCATGCCGCGGAAATCGACGCGTTCGGCTGCAGTGAAGTAGAATATGATGCGTTCCCCGCCCAAGGGGCATTCGCACTCCACAACCTTCAGGGGGAGGTTGTGCTTCTCGGCGACTTGCTGGGCAAGGTCGCGTTTCTCCCGGCAGCCGTTCTGAATCCGCACGAACTCAGCCAGGTCGGCGGCGGTGGCCTCTCGCAGGATGCGCCCCGCGTTAAACACGTAGGCGTCCGGACCGCTGCGATCCACCCATTCCTTGATCTGTTGTGGTGTGGCCGCCTTGTCACTTCCGGTGCAGGTCAACGAGACCTGCTCCCCCAGTTCGATTCCCCGCTGCGTCTGGATGACGAGTTTCGTACCGCAGGTGAACCTCATGTCCACCGGATGGCTGAACTCCCCGATGTAACGCATGTAGCCGAATCGGACGGCAGTGGTCGGAAAGACCTTCTCGATCCCGTTGCTAGGGCTCTCGGCATCGTCAAGCGTCTCCCCGCTTCCGTGGGCTGAGCATCCGTCATGCGGTCGGTCTTTGGAAGACCCGTCCTCGCGGGATTCGGGATTGGGGGTCGATTCGACCATCAGATTCTCTGCGAGAACCGCGCATTGCGAGCCGACGCTCGCCCGTCTGTGGGGGATCATCGGTCAACCGGTCACGGCGGGACCGCTCCATGCGCAATAGTGTACGCCCGTAGGGCGTCACGCGAACTTCATGCGCCACACTGCCCGCGGAATCCGCGACCCGATCGCACGGTACCAGGACGGCGGTCACGAGGCTGTAATGACCCGCTCAATTGCGGCTTGGAAATCCTTCTTGCCCCTCAATCCGATGAACTTCTCGACGATCTCCCCCTTGTTGAAGAGGATGACCGTCGGGATAGCGCTCACCGTGAAGCGTACGGAGACCTCGCGATTCGCGTCGGTGTCGACTCTCCCGACCCTTACCTTACCCGCGTATTCGGCGGCCAACTCGTCAATCACGGGACCCAGCACCTTACACGGAGCGCACCAATCCGCCCCAAAGTCCACCAGCACCGGTTGATCGGCGCCCAGCACTGCCTCTTCAAAACTGCTGTCGGTGAATTCCAGTGTATCGGAGCCTGTCATAGTCTCTCCTTCGGTTAGATCCTTTGGAAAACGTGAAGCGATTCTAGGAGTCAGGTTCCGGGCAGTCAACCGTGGGGAGGATTCTGCGTGCCGGTATCATCTCGCGGAAAATCCTCGATTCCGAGACTGTGCCCGTACCTGCCCGCGACCGCTATGAAGTTAGTGTTCGGCGGCGGCACGCTGCATTGGCCGTAATCGTTCCGTCCCCACGCGACGATCGAACCGTTGGTCTTCAGGCCTAGATGCCACCCGCCGCCTGCGACCGCCGCGAAGTCAGCACTCAGGTCCACGCCGCCGACTTGGCTACTCCAGCCGACAATCGACCCGCGTCCATCCTGGGCCCAGGACGTCCCCGCAGTCAGCAGGCCCATGATTGCCCAGCCGCTTTCGCGGCCTCGTGTCGGGCGGGCTGCGCTGCGCTACGCCGGCGCTCCGCTCCGCCCGCCCGACTGGACGAAACGTCATCGACACTCGTAGCGACTGGTACATAAATCGGGGGCAGGTCACCCTGGGTGGGCAACCACCCAGAGCCACCCAGCCTGGCTGGATGCCATCACGAAAAGTGTCGCTTTGACATCGAGGCTTCGGCCGGTAGATTATGCGCAGCCCTTGACACATGACCTGGAGAGGCCTACATGGCGACCGCAAACCGGGTGTCGCTCGATCGTACACTTGTATCGTACGACACACATCGCTATGCTGTCCCCAGCCGGACTCTTTCGCACCTGGGCGTCAGAGTTCGACATCTCCGGTCCGGTGCGTCTTGCATGTATCTGTGATTGTTGCGTTGTGTTCGAGGCTCGCAGTGGCGTTGCTGTCGTGCATGCTGACATTTTTCGTTGTACAAACAGCGGGCTGTTCCGGCGAAATTACGTCACGTGCAGCGGCAACATTGGGTTTATTCTGTTCGATGGATCTAAGACAAGGAGCTAGCAAGTCATGAGAGGGATTCTACGACCGAAGAGGAGAAGGATGTGGGTGCCGGCCATGACCGCGGTTGTGATCATGGGTGCAGGCGTTGTCTGGACGGCGAGTGGCGCTGACGGGGCCAAACTAGGACGTATGCGAACCGTGCCTACCAACACGGTGCAACTGCAAATCGACGAAGCTTATTACGAGGCTGTCGGACCGCGTTTGCCCGGAGAAATCGTTGGGGCACCGATCCAAGAGGATTTGGAAGCTGTACCGGTTGGCGGTCCACGCGGCAAGCCGGGCCTCGTAAGTGTGCTCGTATACATGGAGGAAGGAACCATAGCGAGCGCGATTGAACGGGCGGACGTCCGGGCGTTTGCGGCCCAAAGAGGAGGCGTGGTCAAGTACGAGTACAACGCCGTTCTTCCAAACGTGCTCAACCTGCGCGACATTCCGGAGAGTCAGGTTGACGCGTTAAAGGAGCTTCCGGGGGTCGTACGGATTGAGGAGGACGAATACCACCAGAACGTGCTGATGCTCCATGACAGCATGCCGTTGATTCGTGGCTTGCAGAGCCAGATCACCGGTGCCGGCTACTCGGCAGATGGCGCCGGCGTACGTATTTGCATCGTCGATACCGGCATCGATTCGGATCACATCATGTATTCCGATCGGATCGACACATCCAAGGGTTACGATTTCTACAACGACGATTCGAATCCGGAAGACGATCACGGCCACGGCTCTCACTGCTCCGGCATTGCGGCCGGCGGCACCGGGCTGAGTTGGGATCCCTGTGGCACGGGTTCCATGCCTTTCCAGGGCGTTGCACCAGAGGCGACACTGATCGGGGTCAAGGTTCTGAACAGCGCCGGTGGCGGTTACGACAGCGACATCATCGCCGGCATCAACTACTGTGCGGACCAGTCCGCATCCGGAGCACAGGCGGATGTGATCAGCATGAGTATCGGAACGGGCAACTACAGCGGCCCGTGTACGCATAGCTGGGCGGTTGCGGCGAATAACGCCGTCGCTAACGGCGTCGTGGCTGTTGCTGCATCGGGAAATGAAAACTACAGCAATGCGCTAAGCTCCCCGGCCTGCGGTGCGAGTGTCATCGCCGTCGGCATGACCTGGAAGAACGACTACCCAACGTGTGAGGACCCCACGACGAACTGGAACTGGGGGATATGCACGGACTACGCCCCCCAGACCGACGAGGTAGGCTGTTTCAGCAACGAGAGCGATTACCTCGACGTGACCGCACCCGGTGCGAACATCTGGTCAGCCAGCAATGCCGCCGGCGGCGGTTCAATCACCGGCATGAGCGGCACGAGCATGTCCTGCCCAACCGTGGCCGGTTTGACGGCACTGATTCTGAGTGCCGATGGCTCGCTGACGCCGGCGGAGGTGCGGCAGATCATCCGCGACGGTGCCATCGATATGGGATCTGCCGGCTTTGACCGCGCTTACGGCTACGGCCGCATCGACGTGCTCAACTCGTTGGCGCTTGTCGAGCCGGAGCCGGAGTGCGAGTACGACTGGGAGTGCGACGACGTTAACTTGTGCACCGATGACGCGTGTGTCGGCGGATTCTGCGAGTACACGAACAACACGGATTCCTGCGACGACGGATTGTTCTGCAACGGTGCGGACACGTGTTCCGGTGGCAACTGCTCGGTGCACGCGGGCGATCCGTGTGTCGGCGGCTCGGAGTGTGCTGATTCCTGCAACGAGTCCGCCGACAACTGCTATGACCCGGCGGGTACGGTCTGCACGGATGACGGCAATGTCTGCACCGACAACGAGTGCGACGGCGGCGGCAGCTGCGTGGCCTACGACAACACGGACTCGTGTGACGACGGCTTGTTCTGCAATGGTGCGGACACGTGTTCCGGCGGCACCTGTTCGGTGCACGCGGGCGATCCATGTGTCGGCGGGTCGGAGTGCGCCGACAACTGCAACGAGGCCGCCGACAACTGCTTTGATCCCGCGGGCACACCCTGTACCGATGATGGCAACGTGTGCACGGACGACGAATGTGACGGCGCCGGCACCTGTGGCATCCCCAACACGGACCCCTGCGACGATGGATTGTTCTGTACCTTGACAGACAACTGCTCAGGCGGTGTATGCGTCGGAACTGGCGATCCCTGCGAGCCGGGTCAGTACTGCAACGAGGACACGGACATCTGCGAGGACGTCGAATGCATAGACAACGAGGACTGCGATGACAACAACGCCTGCACGGTGGATATCTGCACGGACGGTGTTTGTTACAACGAATGCGCGAGCACCGTCTCCTCGTATCCCTACACCGAAGGCTTTGAAAGCGGCTGGGGAGACTGGATCAACGCCTCTGGCGATGACATGGACTGGACACGGGACAGCGCCGGAACACCTTCGAGCAGCACCGGTCCGTCCAGCGCCCACGGTGGCACGTACTACGTCTACACTGAGTCGTCGAGCCCGAACTACCCCGACAAGACGGCGATACTGGAAGGCCCCTGCTTCGACCTCGCCAACACGAGCGATGCGGAGCTGAGCTTCTGGTATCACATGTACGGATCGGCTATGGGGACGCTGAACGTGGAGGTCTCTGAGGATTGTGTTACCTGGACGAATATGTGGAGCCTATCCGGCGACCAGGGTAACTCCTGGTATGAGGCCAACGTCAATCTGACTTCGTACAGTGGGACGACGATCGTCATCCGCTTCCGTGGAATTACCGGAAGTAGCTATCGAAGTGATATGGCCGTTGACGATATTTCCGTCACCGTGACGCCGGCGATCCCATGCGACGGTGATGAGGACTGTGACGACGGACTGTTCTGTACCGGAGTGGAGACCTGTGTTGACTACCTTTGTCAACCGGGCAGCGATCCGTGCCCAGGACAGGCCTGCAACGAGGAGACGGACACGTGTGAAGAGGTCGAGTGCATAAACGACGAGGACTGCGACGACGACAACGCCTGCACGGTGGATACCTGCACGGACGGTGTTTGTTACAACGAATGCGCGAGCACTGTCTCCTCGTATCCCTACACCGAAGGCTTTGAAAGCGGCTGGGGAGACTGGGTCAACGCCTCTGGCGATGATTTTGACTGGACGCGCCGAAGCGGCTCGACCCCGTCGAGCAGCACGGGGCCGTCCGGTGCACATGGCGGCTCTTACTATGTGTACACCGAGTCATCCTCCCCGAATTACCCCAACAAGACAGCCATATTGGAAGGCCCCTGCTTCGACCTCACCAGTGCGAGCGATGCGGAGCTGACCTTCTGGTACCACATGTATGGCAGCAATATGGGAACCTTGAATGTGGAGGTCTCTGAGGACTGCGTTAGCTGGACGAACGCCTGGAGCCTGTCCGGAGACCAGGGTAACTCCTGGTATGAGGCCAACGTCGATCTTACTTCGTACAGTGGGACGACGATCGTCATCCGCTTCCGTGGCGTCACCGGCAGCAGCTACCGCAGTGACATGGCTGTTGACGACATTTCCGTTACCGCGACCGTGGGGCCGATGTGCGACTACGACTGGGAGTGTGACGACGGGGTTTACTGCAACGGCGAGGAAACCTGTGTCGACCACGTCTGCCAGGATGGCACGGCCGTCGATTGCGATGACGGTGTTGGCTGCACGGACGATTCGTGCAATGAAGGCACGGACTCGTGTGATAACGTGGCCAATGATGCCAACTGCGACAACGGACTGTACTGCGACGGTGCCGAGTGGTGCGACTCGGTCTCAGACTGCCAGGACGGTACGGCCATCGACTGCTATGACGGCGTTGACTGCACGGGCGACTCCTGCAATGAAGGTACCGATTCGTGCGACAACATCCCGAACGATGCCTACTGTGATAACGGCGTGTACTGCGATGGCGCGGAAACGTGCGATCCGGTTTACGATTGTCAGCCGGGCACGGCCGTCGACTGCGATGACGGCGTGGGTTGTACGGACGATTCGTGCAACGAGGGCACTGATTCGTGCGACAATATCCCGAACGATGCCTACTGTCCTGACGACGGGCTCTTCTGTAACGGGACGGAGTTCTGCGATGCGGTTGCCGATTGCAGCTCGACCGGTGATCCGTGCGAACCGGGTGAAACCTGTAATGAGGACACCGATGCATGCGACCCCGGCGGAGCCGGCATCATGGAAGCAGGCACGGTGACCGTCGGCGGCACGGCCGTGACCGTGAATCTTACCAGCACCTACGTCAATCCCGTGGTGGTCTGCTCAGTGCAGTACTACAACAACAGCACGCCGGTCGTTGCGAGAGTCACCGCCGTCACGTCGACGAGCTTCGACGTTTACTTACAGAATCCCTCGGGCAGTGGCGTGTCTTCGGAGACCGTCAGCTACCTGGTTGTGGAGGAAGGTACCTGGACGATCGACGGCGTGGACATCGAGGCCCAGAAGTACCTCTCAACGGTCACCGACGAGAACAACAGTTGGGTCGGCGAGTCTCAAAGCTACGGTCAGAGCTACACTAGCCCCGTGGTTCTTGGTCAGGTGATGAGTGACAACGATCCAATGTGGTCGGTCTTCTGGTGCCAGGGCAGCAGACGGACGAATCCACCGTCGGCCAGCGCCCTGAAGACCGGCAAGGAGGTCGCCGAGGACACCGACACAACACGGGCCGATGAGACTGTCGGCTTCATCGTGTTCGAGGCCGGGCACGGCACGATCGGTGGTGTGGAATTCGAGGCGTTAGTCGGAGCGGACACGGTTGCAGGTGTGACGAACAGTCCACCGTACACCTACACGTTCGACACGTCGTTTACATCCGCGCCCACGGTTGCGGTGACGACGATGGCGGGCATGGACGGCGGTAACGGCGGCTGGTCGTATTCGTATGGTGCCAACCCGACAACCTCGACGACGCTGAATCTGGCCTGTGACGAAGACCAGATCGGCGACAGCGAGCGTAACCACACGACGGAGCAGGTCGGCTACGTCGTGTTTGAATCGGCGGTGGTCTTTCCGTAGTGGATTTCTGCCGATAGGTTGATCTGAGAGTTTTGCGAAGCCGGCAGGTCGAGTTCCCGGCCTGCCGGCTTTGCTTCCATCGTAACCGGAACGCGTTGATCAATATCGCTGTTGAAGGTACGCGCGTCTGCGCTCCGCCCACCCGATCGGACGAACCGTCATCGACTCCGTAGCGGCTGGCACATAAAACGGGTGCGGATCACCGGTGTCGCCGGTACCATTACCGCCCTTCTTGCGAGTCGTTATTGCAATATGCTCCCCGCCGTTCGCCTTTGCGCAATCCAGCGTTACACATCCCGAAGCTGGTGGCCCATTTTGGCTTTTTTAGTTTTGAGGTAGAAGCGGTTGTGCTCGTTGGGTTGCATTTCGAATGGCAGTTGTTCGACGATTTCGATGCCGTAAACCTCGAGGCGGTTTACCTTCTTGGGGTTGTTGGTGAGGATGCGAAGTTGTCTAAGACCCAGATCGCGGAGAATGTGGGCTCCAATGCCGTAGTCGCGTCGGTCGACGGGGAGCCCGAGCTTGACGTTTGCCTCCACGGTGTCGAATCCCTCATCCTGTAGTTTGTACGCCCGCAATTTGTTGTGCAGGCCGATACCGCGGCCCTCCTGCCGCAGATAGAGGACCGCGCCCTTCCCCGCCTCCTGAACCATCTGCATGGCCACATCGAGCTGTTCGCTGCAGTCGCACCGCAATGAATGGAAGACGTGTCCGGTCATGCACTCGGACTCGACGCGCACCAGAACCGGCTCATTGTGCACGATCGGGTCTCCGTTGGCATCAAGATCACCGACGCCGCCGCAGCACAGGGCCAGATGCGGCTCGACATCAACCGGGCAGTGATATTCGATCAGTGAGAACTCGCCGAATGTCGTGGGCAGTTTCGTGGTCACGCCGCGTTTCACGAAGAACTCGCGCTGCATGCGGTACTCGATGATGTCGGCGACGGTGTACATGCGGATGCCGTGTTTTTCGGACAGGCGCGCCAGGTCCGGAATGCGTGCCATTGTCCCGTCATCGTTCATGATTTCGATGATGGCTGCTATCGGCCGCAACCCGGCCAGGCGACACAGATCTACCGATCCTTCCGTCTGTCCCGCCCGTACAAGGACGCCGCCGTCGCGGGCCATGAGCGGATTCACGTGGCCGGGTCGAGTCAAATCCGCCGGGCGAGTATCCGGCGCGCAGGCGACTTCAATCGTCTTGGCGCGATCCATCGCGGAGACGCCGGTGGTAACGCCGAAGCGGCTGTGGGCGTCGACGGTGAGCGTAAAGGCCGTACCGAAACGCGCGGTGTTGTCCGACGTCTGCAGCGGCAGGTTGAGCTGCTCGCACCGCTCCCGGGTCATGGGCGTGCAGAGGACGCCGCGACCGACCTTGAGCATGAAATTGACGGCCTCAGGCGTGATCTTCTGGGCGGCCATGACCAGATCGCCCTCATTTTCACGATCCTCGTCGTCGACGAGGATGATGAACCTGCCCTCACGCAGGTCTTCGAGTGCTTTGTCGATTGGCGAGAAGTGTAGTTTGCTCATCAGGTCTTCACCTTTACGTCTTTGTGTGGTGCTCCGAGTCGAAACGATTTCCAATCTTCAAATAGTCCACAATCGCAACGACCGCCAGCCCGCTCGCGAGCCAGTACAAAATCGCCTACAGTCGCTGCACAATTGTTGGCAAATCCGGTGCCAGCAGGCATAACGCGATCATGACTAATTGTACCAGGGTGCAGGCCTTTCCCAAAATCCGCGGTTGGACGAAGGGCTCACCGTAATCAAATAGACCAGGCCGAACCCGATCACCGTCAGTACCTCCTTGCCCAGCGCGACGACCGCCACCCAACCGGGTAGGTTGAAGCTGGAGACGGCGGTGGCGTCGATCGCCAGTAAAACCACCTCGCTGGCGACCAGGAGCTTGTCCGCAACGGGATCGAGAAACCTTCCCAGCGGCGTCTCACGACGCCGTAGTTGCGGGCGGCCTATCCACGGCTCTCGATCGAGTGGTTGCCGCCGTACGCACCCGGGCTCAACCCGATGGAGTATGTCTGGGATCACCTCAAGTATCATCGCCTGTCCAACCGTGGTCTGTTCGAACTGGATGAGATTCACGCACAGGCCAACTCCGCTCCCTGGACAAGCTGACCTCCGACCTGAACAGCTCGGTAATCCAGACCTACGGACGGAAGTAAGGCTCGGCCTAACGGACGTGTGAATCACTCGTTCTGAAAAGCGGCGGTCTTTGGAGGGTTCTACCTCTTGTGTATCGGATGAACCCCCCTCTTTCCCCCTTTGGCAAGGGGGGATGAAAGGGGGGTGCGCTACACGAAATCGCAGTCTGCTCTGGAATCGAGTGCATTCAATGGTCCTGCGGATGGTCCTGTTTCCCGTGTGGACAGACAGAAACACAAAGACCACAAAGTATGGGACAGCCCATCTTCTCTTTCATCTGGGTCACGTAGATTTTGCATTTTTTGGCGGCAAAGCGCATGTCACGGTGCTCGTCCGCTCGAAATGGCCTGCCGGTAAAGGCCCTTGCGGGGCACGTGTCCACGCATTGCCGGCATTCCCCGCACTGCTCATCGGCGGCCCGACCCGTCGCCGCCAGCGGTGCGCCGGTCAAGACGGTAGCCCAGCGGACCCGGGGCCCCGCCTCCGGAGTGATGAGAAGGCAACTCTTCCCAATCCATCCCAACCCGGCCAGGTGGGCTGCGAGTTTGTTTGAGAAAACACCGCAGAGCCGATCGGGATCCACAGTATGCGTCGCAGGTACGGCCAATGCCGAAAAACCCGCCTGCTGAAGTCTGCCGACCAGGCGCGATGTGATCTCATCGAGGTGTTGATTCGTCTCGACATAGACCTGCCAGTACTTTCGTGCGACGGCTACGCTTGTCCGGTCCGGCAGCTTATCGATTATGGAATGCGGTAGTGCGATACCGATGGAGACTGCACGCGGGAAGCGAGCAACGGATTCTCCCCCTTGCTCGAAGATAGCATCACGGGCCGGGGCAAGGTCGGCCACGCCGAAAAAGTCGGCACCGGCCTCGATCGCCAGTTCTCGAATGTCGTCCGCAAGTCTCAATCCCATCTCCGCTGACTATCCCCACAAAACAATGATTATACTGATCCGCAAGACATGCGGAACTGCCGTGTGGCCCTGTGATTCAAGGGTCTCCGATTCATCCTTCATCCCCCATCCTTCATCCTTGGTCTTTGGGCTGGGTGACCCGCCTCCTCTGGAGGTGGGGGAGGCGATGATCGTCGCGGATAGCATCACCATTTTTGTACGGTCCGCTGTGCGGACCAGATGGGCTGCCAAACCGAGCGTATGTCATCGTCCCAGCGTATCTCATCGTCTCCCCCATGTCCAAAGGACATGGGCCACCCGGCCTCCCCTGAGGGAGAGTCGCGTAGGGCAGGTGATTCACCTGCCTTCGCCGTCGCCTTCATACGGCGATGACATTCATTTCAACCCAGATGGTAGAGGCAGGTCAACGACCTGCCCTACCTGGCTCCCATGTCCAAAGCACAAGGACCACCCGTCCTAACCCCTTTGCCTTCCGGTGAGGTCTATCCGCCTTCGTCCGAAGAGCAACCCTCGACGTACGAGCGATCAAGTAAGTCCGCATCCCCGATCCGGAGAATATGTTCCTGGACTTCGAGCGTGTGGGCATCCTGCCAAGAAACCTCAAGCGACCCATCGGCGAGTAGCTTGAGGTACATTCCAGCGGCTAAGTGATCACCATCGATCGCCCGAGATGAGATGAGCGCCTCGAGCCCGGGGAGATGGTGGACGAAGAGGGCAAGGTAAAGAGCAATCTCCTCGGTGGTGCTGACGTTAAACTCGAGGCGCGCCGGGAAGTGCTCGTCCGGGAACGGTAGTCCCACCTCGATCCGTGTTCGCGGCGATATCTGGACTCGAAGCCGTGCGATGCCTTCTGCAAGGTGCCATAGGCGGTTGCCTGTCGCCTTGACCGCGGCGACCGCCCTCGCTCGACCTTCCCATGTATCCTTCGCTGCTTCCTTCACAATCTCAGCGACGTACAACGCGGCATAAGCCGCAAGGCCCTGGATCCACCAGTCCGCTTCAGCCAGCAACGTCAGCCATGAGGGGGGTTCGGCCGATCGCATAAAGATCTGGCGGTCGTCGACCTCAAGCTCGATCTCGGGTGCTAGCTCCTCGCTTAGGTCGCGGAGTATCTTGAGCGAGACGTCACCCGTGGAGACTGCTTTGAGAGGTTGGCTCATGTTGGATACGCCCTAACGGCTCCCCGTGCAGTTGCGAACGGGTGTCTCATCCTTGCGAAGCAAGTGTGGGGGACGGATAGACCCGTCGATGGGCCGATTCTTCTGTCCTTCCCCCACCCTTCGCCTGAGCCGAAGGACGGGGCGCGCACCGCCATCATCTTCATCCAGCCTTCGCGCACTTCGTCACGGAACAGGCGTCGCATGTGAGCCGCGTACGCGAAGTATCGGTAGAGCGTGATTATCTTTGGGTCAATCTTCATTCGAACGTCCTGGCGGTGAGCTACGGTGCGAAGCGCCGTCTGGTGCATCGCCTTGTTAGGCTGCCAGCCATGCGATTCTGCAGTCACTCTTGAGATCGGCGCAACATTGCCGCACCCATCCACATTAAAACGGAATGCATCTCGCTTTCGTCCAGATCTTCAGAGAAAGAGAGTTCAAATCGTACGCCTGTCAAATCCTCGAAATCTACCACATCATCTAAAGCAAAAGAAATCAGGATCGCCCCTCGGTTTCGATTCGCGAGTTCCTCTACCATTTGGTCTTGCTGCGCCTTTGACAGACGGCAATCTTCCTCATCAATCTCTGCAAGTACCTCTTCGCGCATTGCCCGCCACGCTTCGCTCTCGCGATCACTTAACTCGGATAGTTGTTTGAATCGTCTTTCATCGCGCTGCTGCACTGCGGTGTCGATCAGCTGGCTGATCTCTTTGCGATCAATGTCTGATGGGAAGTCGATACCCAAGGACGTCGCATAATCCTTTTGCCGTTCGGTAGCGGGTGGTATTTTCGTGTTCGGAGCTGCTCTGGGAATCTCAATAGCGTTACCGCACTTCGGGCACTTTGCTGTCTTGCCAGCGAGTTCATCCTTTGCCTTGAGCTTTTTGCCGCAGCTACCGCATATGAGGTTCATCGTGAACACCAAGTTGAAATCACCTCATGGCAACCCAACAATAGCACGCTTGGTCCGCTGAACATGAGGAACTTTGATTTCCTACAAGTATAACACGCCTCTGGATCGTCTGCCGGAGGCGTGCTCCGCAACGCTGAAGGATGAAACCTGGGCATCCGCTTCTCTTCATCCTTCATCCTTCCGCCTTCAGCCTTGTTGGTGTTTGAGACCCGAGAGCTTCTCAAACACCATTTGAGACCGGCCGTGTCCGGATTACAGGGGCTCTGCTGCACAGGTCAAACTCGCGCCAGTAAAATGGCTTGGTCAGGCGCCGTCAGATAACGTGCAGGGAGCATAGCATGGAGTGGCGGCCGCTGCAACGCCGGTGTACCTGCTCCGTTGGTGCAGGGTCTGTGACAGTTTAGTGGGAAGTTCGGCTGTCGACGAAGCAGCGCCAGTCTGCGAATCCCCGTTCACGAGGATTTCCCGCCGGAGGCGGGCTCTCAGGCCGGCTCTTCGAGGGCCGGTCAGTTCGTGGAATCTTCTTTTTCATCTATGCAGCGCGTTTCAACGCGCTTTCCCATGGCGTCGGTAAGCCCGCTGAAGCGGGCTCGGTGAGGAAGGCGAGACATGGGAGCTCGCGGACCAGCCGTAAAACGGCTGGCCTGAAACCCTGCGGGAAACGCCGCTGAAGCGGCGTTTAGCCCCGCCGTTTCTGTCACGGGCCCGTTGGTGCAGAAGTGCATCCCATTTGTGGTGGCATGGGCAAACTTGTTTGCCCGTGTTTCAGGAATCACCACGGGCAAGCTGCCGCTTGCCCATGCCACCCGCCGCTCCTTGACAGTCGCGGTTCTGTTCGCGTCGAGCAGGTCGGCGCCGGCCGGAGATCGGCGGAGACCTTCCGTCGGGTAAAGCCCGAGCTACCTGTCTGGGGTGGCATAGGCAAACTTGTTTGCCCGTGTTTGGGAATCACCACGGGCAAGCTGCCGCTTGCCCATGCCACCCGCCGCTCCTTGACAGTCGCGGTTCTTCTGATTGAGCCGGATAGGTCGGGCTCGGCCCGACGCGGGAGTGGAATTTCGGGCAAAGCCCGACCTATTGGCGCCGGTCTGTACTCACATCATCCGTATCTAGGACTTGCCGTCGGCGTCGGTCAACACTATGTAAATCCGTGCCACACCACCAACAGCACTGATACAACCAGCAGTGTGCCGGCCACAACGTCACGGCGATTGACCGCCACCTCACGCATGTAGGTTCGTTGCCGGTGCAGGCCGAATGCACGGCCCTCCATCGACAACGACAGCGAATGGGCGGTTCGCATGGCTGAGACCACAAGCGGAAAACAGAGGTGCCGCAGCATCAACCACCAGCGGCGTGGTCCGGCCGTGTCGTACGCGACGCCGCGCACCAACTGGGCCTGGTAAATATGGTGGGCTTCCAATCGAAAAATGGGGGCCAATCGCAACGACGTAACTAGGGCAAACCCCCAGCGATAGGGCAATCCAACACGCATCAGCGCACAGGCCAGAGACACCGGATCGGTCGTCATCACGAATAGGGCGCTTGCGAGGATGACGGCCAGCAGCCGGCCCATCGCCCGAAGCCCCGCGGCAAGTCCCACCGTTGTCACCGGACCGAGCACCGGATCACCCTGGCGGGTCGAAAGAACGTGAAGCACGAGGATCGCCGTACCCAGCGTCATCCAGAGACGGATTCCGGGAATGCGCCAAGGCGCGACCCCGGCCAGCCACAAGAGCACGGCGGCGCACCCCGCGACGATCAGCGGCAGGATCGCTGCGTTAAAGGCAGGCCAATCGGCCATCGTGGGATTGAAAACGAACACGGCTACCGTTACCCACAACAACCAGGCCAGTTTGACCACCGGGTGGAGACGATGGATTATCGATTGACCGGGCTGGAATCTCATGACCAGGCTGACGGCTTGGAGCTGCCCTCCGGCACGTATGCTTCGTGTCCCATCGTAAGCAGGCGGTCGAAAGCCGCCGGCACGGGGGCATCCACCGTCACTCGCCCATCCGAGATGAACAGCACGCGCGTGCAATTTTGCAGTACGATTCGCGGATCGTGCGTGACCATCAGACACGCGCCGCGTTGCTGACGTGAACGTGCACACTGCTCACGATCGGCGGTGCAACCCGGCGCCGCCGGTCGCTGCGGCATACCGTCCAGCACGCCCCGAATCGCGTCAAGCAAGAACGTGACATTCTCCCAGTCCTGTCCGGCAAACGGTTCATCCAGCAACAACAGCCGCGGCCGGTGCAGAATGGCTGAGATCAGATTGAGCCTTCGCTTTTGACCCCAGCTCAAACGGTACGGATGGTCCATCTTCCGCTCGTGCAGCCCGGCTCGTTCGAGCAGGCCGGTCGCCTTGTGCTCCCCACTTGGTTTCAACATCTTGAGGTTCCGACCGGCGAAGAGGGCCTCGTCCCAGACCGTGTCGGCGACAAGTTGATGATCGGCATTTTGAAAGACCAGACCGACCTGCCCGGCCAATTGGGAAACCATAGAGAGTGACACAGTAATGTCACATACCTGGATCGACCCGCACGCGGGCTGGACCAATCCCAACAGAGAGTTCAGCAGCGTCGATTTGCCGCCCCCGTTGGGCCCCAGCAAGGCCACCACGTCGCCAGCGCGCACCTGCAGCGAGACGTCATCCAGGATTGTCTCTCCACCTAGCTCCACCGTGACATGCGACATGTCCACCAGAGGATCGCCCGGAGCCGGGGTTGCGACGGCGACGAGTCGCTCATCTCGCACGGTCATGGAACCTGTCAGTCGTGCATAAGATGCACGTTCAACGCCGCCGCTGGGAACATCCGCCTTCACTTGCCCACCTTCCAGGTGGATCAGGCGCGGCGAAAGCGGCAGCAGTTGGGCCAGCTTGTGCTCGATGATCACCACCGTAAGCCCCGCCTTGCGGCACAGCTTGGACAACGAGTGAAATAAATCACGGGATGCCTCCGGATCGAGGCTGGCTGTCGGCTCATCGAGGACTAATACGTCGGGTTGTCCGGCGATTATGGAGGCGACGGCCACACGCTGCTTTTCGCCTCCCGACAGCGTCGACAGGCTCCGGTCGCGCAGGCTGGTGATCGACAGCAATTCCATCGCCTCACGGCTGCGCTTGCGGATTTCCTCACGCTGCAGACAGCGGTTCTCCATCCCGAAGGCGACTTCATCGGAGACGGTGAGCGTTGCGAAGTGTGTCTCCGGATTCTGCTGGACCAGTCCGATTGTCTCGGCGGTCTTATGCAGCGGAGTGTCGGCGACATCCCGGCCTGCCACGAGAACGCTACCCTCGCAAACGCCGGCCTGCCGTCCACTGAGGAGCCCACACATCGCCTGGGCCAGAGTCGTCTTCCCGGACCCGCTTGGACCGGCGACCGTGATGAACTCGCCCCGGTCGATACACAGGGATATGTTACGCAAGGCCCAGGTCGCCGCACCGGCAAACCGCCAACCGAACCGGTCGAACAAAATCATGATCGGGGATTGTATCGCCGCTCCGGGCTTGACGCGCTGGCGCGGCCGGAAGGAAACTGGGGAGGAATCTCACCGGGATTGAAGGTACGGGAGTAAACGTGAAGGCAACGGGCTGCGTGTCAGATGAAGGCAAATCCAGCGAGGCCGATACTCGCAGCGGCAGCCCGGCCTTGGGCATTGCTTTAACGCTCATCGTCATTGCGGCTGCGGTTGTGCGGTTCCGGGCGAGCGCCGGCGATCTCTGGCTTGACGAGATCTGGTCGTTGCACTTCGCAAGCAGCGTCTTATCGCCGGTGGAAATCCTCACGCAAATCCATCACGACAATAACCACATCCTCAATACCCTCCTCCTGTATTTTCTCGGAGATCGGGAGAACTGGATGATCTATCGCATCCCCGCGATTGCGGCTGGGACCGTGGCTGTGATCTGCTCGTCTCTCATCGCCCGGCGATGGGCTCGGCTTGAAGCATTGACGGCGGTCCTCTTGACCGGCTCATCTTACCTGATGATCCACTATTCCTCCGAAGCCAGGGGGTACGCGTTGGTCGTGCCGTTTGCGCTGTTGTCGTTTCTTATGATGCGGCGCTGCCTGGAGGGACATCGGTTGGCGCCGGTCTTGTTTTGGCTCATGGTGGTCTTGGGATTTCTGTCGCATTTGATTTTCGTGCACGTTTACATTGCCCTGCTTGTCTGGTCGCTGGTTCGGTTCGTCAAGACGAGTCGGCGTTGGTCGCAAGTAGCTCTAAACGTCGTTCGCTGCCATGCGGTTCCGATCGGTTTTGTCATCGCTCTGTATTTTGTGCACGTTCGGCACATTGTCATAAGCGGCGGGCCGGTCTTTTCGGCGCTTGGTGTCGTGGTCAGAACCGCCGCCCTTACATTGGGTGCCCCTGAGACGGGTCCAATGGCTGTTGCAGCCGCTGGGGCGGTGCTGGTGATTATCGTTTTTGGTCTGTTGATGCTGGCCCGCGATCGGTCGGACTCCACGGTGTTCTTCGCTGTTGTCATCGTTCTGTCACCAGGCTTACTGCTTCTTATCAGACCGCCGCAGCTTTTGTACGTGCGATATTTCCTCATAAGCGTGGCGTTCCTTGTTCTTTTGCTCAGCCGTTTGCTTGCGAGCCTTTACCGGTGCGGCCCTGTTGGCAGGGTTGTCTACGTCGCGGTGATGTTGGCGATCATGTCGGGCGGCGGCGTATATACCGCCGATCTGCTCAAGCACGGGCGCGGGCACTACGTTGACGCGTTGACGTATATGGTCGAGAACACACCGGGCAACGTGGTGACCATTGGAAGCGACCACGATTTCCGCAACAAGACGATCTTGGACTACTACGCACCACGTTTTGGCGGTATCAAGCGAATCACGTATTACGACAAAAGCATGTGGCCACAGGAGGGGCCGGATTGGCTCATTCTCCACAACTGGGCCAGGGACGTCTTGCCGCCCGGCGCGGTCACGGATTTGTTCGGGCATGCGTATTCGCTGACGCGAAGCTACCGGTACGCCAGGCTGTCCGGCTGGAATTGGTTTCTGTATCGCAGGGAGCAATGATCGACGCAGGAGAATGCGTGGGATCCTCATGCCTGACCGCGCGACACGGCGACCTCGTGATTGTTCCAGATCCAATTGGTTACTGCCACGTAATGGCTGTCACGCCAACCGGCCACTCATGGCGGCTTTTCTCTGGCAAGACCAGGATGACGTCTCCGGTATCCTCGTCGCGGGCTATGACGGCGTCACGCACGTCGTCGGTGTTGAAGGACTGCGTTTGCCCGCCTGCGGTGACAATGACTTGATTGCAGGAAGGCTCGATCAATCGACCCAGGCGTACGCCGATGACGAGGCGGGATGCAACGTTGCGATACATCCGGCCGGTCGATTCCTCCTTCTGGGAAACGCGGGCCGGTTCGGTCACGACGGTGGTTCGAGCACCGGCCAGGAGCGCCCCGAAGGTGATTCGCCGCCCGTTCAGCTCGAAGGTCGGTTCATCCGCGACCACGCAAATCTCAACGATCGCCCGAAGCCAGGCTGACGAGTGCAACCGCTCATCGGCGAATCGAGCGGCGTTTAGATACGGAAGCAATCGGGCGGACCGGGTCAGGTCGCCTGAGTCAATGGAAACATGGCCACCGTCGGCGGAGATGAAAACGATGTGGTGAAACTCTCGGCAACCGTACTCCGCCAGCAGGTCAAGCAACGTCACGCCGGGTAGACCGTCAATCTGATGGTCATGGAAAAGCTTGGCCGTCTCGATCCACGCGTGGCGGGGAACGTCACCGGTCAGGTGAATCCACCCATCCGTCTTGAGCCCCTCGAAGTGCACGCCGCCGTGAAGATCGTGGCACTTGCTGCAGCGCTCACCACCTCCCGGTAGATGTACGAAAAGCGGCAGGACACCCGCAAGCCCGGTCATGAGAACCATCCCGATCGGAACGCCGATGATCCCCGCCAGCAGTAATCTCTTATTCATGTAGTGACGGTCCTTGCGCCCCCACAACACCGGCGCGGCGCAGAGCGTGAATCAACGACCACCCCAGCACCCCAGCGAGCAGCGCTCCGCTGAGAAACGCGACTCCGGTTACAACCGCCAGTCCCAGGTTCACAACGCGGTGCGAGGGTAGTGAGAAAACCAGCTTGAATATCAAGATGTTACTTGCCGCCCCCATCCCACCGGCCAGAACGAAGAGTGCCACGCGTTCGCGCCGTCCTGCCAAGACCCAGACCAGATCAACCGTCAGCCCGGCCAAGGCGCTCATCAGAACCGCGATCAATCCGTGTGGGTTGCCGGAAAGCAGCTCCACGACGCCCTTGAGCAGCCCGGTCATAGTGGCCGCTCCCGGTTTACGGATCAGTCCCGCCGCGAGGATCAGCCACAAAACGTGGATGCCGGCCATAAACTGCAAGCCGCCAGGCAGTCCGATCGCCGCGTGCACGGCCGCGCCGACAAGGCTTACCGCGCTGCCGGATACGCCACCCAGCGCAGCCAGCGCCGCCATGATCAGTAGCTCGTGCAGGGAGAAAAAAGTGTGACGCCGCTCAGTCATTCCTACGGTTCGGCGTTTCCGCCGCCGGCTCAACCTTGATGCGTGAGAGGTTCATGATCCAGAAATTGCCCGGCTTGTGCGGCGGTACGAGCTTCCACTCACAGTCCTCATCCGTGCGGACAATCCACCGACCCTGACCATTCTTCATGGCCACAACCGCGTCTTTCATGTCGTCGAGCGTAGCTTCGATCTCGTAGCCGTCCTCCGCCACAAGCGTCACCTTCATGGGACCCGGTTTGATCTCGGCGGCGGCAAGAAGCGGTTCCAGCGCCGGTCCCTCCCAACTCGTTGTTTCGTTGTCGTAGTGTGTTTTGCGCATGAGTACATTGTCGAGCCGTTTCATCGGCATATCGGCCAGTTGCTCATATGTGAATGTCGTCGGCTTGCACAGGCCGGTCCCCGTCAGTTCGAGCGTCATCTTCACTTTGGGTACCTCTGAGGAACGATCGTCGAACTTCTTCTCACAACTGCACACTACGACTGCGAGCGCGAGAATGACCATCCGCATCGCCATCAGCCGCGTACGCATCAGTCCACCTTTTCCATCCACACCCACGTCAGGGTGTTCCAAACACTCGTTGGAAACCGGCGAAGTCGCGCAGGTCCACATCGCCATCATAATCCATATCCATCATCAGGCAATCCAGGATCGGCATCGGCATTGGCGACGTAGTCCACGCAGGTGGATCACAACCGCCCGATACTCCGTCACATGACGGCCCACCAAAGCACTCGTGAAAGCGCGGGACGTCATCCAGCTTCACGTCACCGTCACTGTCACCGTCCCCGCAGATCGCCAGGTCAGCCGTCTCCAGCGTGATCAACTGATAGTAGTCCCAACCGGCAGACGTCTTTGTGTATTGCTCGAACACACCCGATACTGCGCAGAAATGCTGGTCCATTCCAACAAACTCGTGGTATTCCGTGGGCTGCACGGCGTCATTCATGTAGTCAGTCGCCCAGCAGTCATCCCCATTGGGGGTTTGGAGATTGTAGTTGTCCACGGCCTTGCCCAGGTGCATTGCAGTCACTGTGACGTCCCGGATCACAAGGTGCATGGACTCATACAGTTCCGCATCGTGATTGTCGACGTACCATTCGTCGCCCGGATACTGTAGAGGAGCCGGTATCGCCGCGACGGGAATTAGGATCGCCGGCGGGAGCGGATTGTCTCGGCTGACAATGTTGAACGCCACGTCGGGCGCATCGCTCCTGAGGTACTGCAGAAACGTCGTACCCCTAAACTCGTCGATGTAGATGTTGTCGAAGCTAACCCAGTCGCCAACGCTGACAATGCCGGTCAACTCTCCACCCTCCCCGTCCTTCACGACAATCGCACCCCATGTGGGGTGGGAAGGATCCTGCAGGTACACGCGGGCGTTGACACCCTGCCATATATGTGTCACGACTCCGCCGATCACGTCGTGTATCTCGCCGTTGTAGAAACTTACGTCACCGACGGATGTGGTCGACTGGATCTGGTAGATTGAAAGCTCATCCGCATAGCCGACGCCTGCGCACCAGATTGCCACTACAACCATCACCAGCGAAACGAAACAATGATTCCGCACGATTACACTCCTTTCCCAATAGCACATTCGTTTATGCTTACCGACCACGCCCACGCGAGCGGCTTCGATTCTTCGGCTTCGACTTCTTCTCGATTGTGATGACCGGATAGGGGTACCAGTTGGGGTCGTCGCGCGGCGGCACCTCCAGTTCAGGATCCCACTCAGGCTTCCAGGCACTCCTCTGCCACTTCACGTGCCCGTCGGCATAGAGGATATTCCCGCCCAAACCGGACCGACCATGCCGGTGACGAGCCGAAAACGCCTTGGGATAGCTCCCGCTGTATTTGCCCGCGCCGCGGTAGAGCTTCTGTTCGTCAAAACCCTTGCGGGGATCGAGCAACTGGTCAAACAGCACGATGACACGCTGAGGACACATTATCCTGGCCGTGTCGATGAACGACGGCATCGGATAACCGACGCCGTCGGGCGGCGACCACGCGTTCTTGTCGAGCTCCAGGCACGAATTCATAGCGTAGCTGAAATACCCGTCGCGGAACGGGCGGTAGCTGTACGTGCCTCGACCCTCCAGCGGTCGACCCATGGGGCATTGATAGAACGTGGCTTCGTTCGGACGCTGGTATCTTGGATAGTCACGCCACGGTTCGAAACCGAGCATCGGGGGAAGCAGATCCATCCAGCCGTGCCAGTCAGCCAGATCCTCCGGGCTCAAACCGGGATCGTCCAGTTCGTCCGGCCCCCGGTCCAACCCGTCGCAGTGTGGCCACATCCCACCGTTCTCAACCGCGTAGCAACTAAACGCGACACCCCATTGTCTGAGCCGCGAACTGCAGACCACCTGCTTGGCCTGCTCCCGTGCGCCTTTGAGCGACGGTGACAGGATCGCCAACAACAACGTGATCACGGAGGTGACAACAAGCAGCTCCAGTAAGCTAAAGCCACCAAGATGCACCGCGCCGACAACGGACCGATGTGCTTTACAAAGCATATCGCATCTCAAAAAAAACTACGGCATCAAGACTGACTGGAGGTACGCTGTTTCGCTACCCGGAGGCGTGATCCTGGGCCGCCGCAACGGACCTGACGCACGTTTCCTTAACACCGTCAAGTCAACCTTGCCGTCGTAGAAAAAAAGCGCTTGCAAGACCAACTCCCCGCCACCGCACCACAGGCGGTTTTTCCAAGGTCCCGACCAGTGGCGATTAGTGTATCATGCATCCGGTGGCTACGCAACATGGTTTGCACGGCCTTTTTTGCCCTTTTCGCTTCCTGGGCGACGGATACACCGGTATGGGGGTGACCATCTTTTCCGCGGATCGGGGGGAAGGGAAAACCACGTTCCTTCTCCGGTACGCAGTCCAAAAGGCCGAGCGCGGGCGATCAGTCGGCGGCATCGTGTCGCCGGCAGTCTTCGAGAGTGGGCAACGCATCGGGTATGACTTGATCGACTTGCGCAGCGGCAACCGGCGACTGCTGGCCCGGGTGGTCACATCACCCGGCGATATGCCCAGCGTGGGCATCTATCGGTTCGATGATGAAGCTGTGGTCGCAGGGAACACCGCCGTCATGGCCGCCGTGCGAGACGGTCTGGACGTGATTGGCATCGACGAGGTGGGGCCATTGGAGTATGACGGGAAAGGATGGACTCCGGCTTTAGAAGTCGCGTTGCACGAGTGCAGGTCGTGGCAGGAGTTGATCGTCGTGGTTCGGTTGTCGCTCATGGATGACCTGCCGACCCGCTTCCCATCCGCGTTGTGGGAGGAGGCCCGCCGCGTCTCGCCACCCTGGCCCTCTCCGCGGTCGGCGTAGCTCGCTTAGATGATGCATGTGGCTTTGTGGATACGTACGGCAATCTCGCCGCCGAGGTCTTCTTCGAGGAACATGTAGTAGAGCTTCTCGTTCTCGGTCATAACGTGAAGTGGCCACAGCTTCAGGCTGGCGCGGTAGCGGTTGATCGCGTTGTCCTTGTCCCGGCCCAGTATTTGCGTTGACCGCCCTTGTCGATGGAGTAGTATCTGCCCGACGGCTTGTGAAAAGAGAGTCCGTCAACAGTTTTGCCTGTGACGTCCTGAACATAGGAGCACGGTGTTATCATCTGGTCGCCTCACCATTGCCCTAGTGAGCCAACTCATAGCCAGCAACGGGCAGTATAGTATAAGTCAACCAATCGGTGCGGGGCCTTTTTCGAAGACTGCAGCGGACGAACACAATAAAAGACTTATATGATACCTGGAGCGGTGTCCGAGCGGCTTAAGGGACCGCACTGGAAATGCGGTGTGCGGGTAACTGCACCGAGGGTTCGAATCCCTCCCGCTCCGTTTTTCGTCGTCAGGCTTTGACGCGGCGCGGATGCTCCGGGCCGTCGGCGGCTTTCGGAGGGGTCAGAAGCAAAACTGTGCCAGAAATCCGACTCACACCGACTGGGCATCTGTGCTGGGAGTCTACTGAGGGCCAAGCCGAGCCTGCGCGGCTGGCGGGATTGCGGAAGCTGTTTTCTGTTGACTGGCGGGAAGGACTCTTCACGCTGGCGGCTGAGAAGATCGGTACGGGCGATTCCCTGACCTTGCGCTACTGGCAGAGCGTGGCCGAGCGGTATCTCACCGCGCTTTGTCACATTCCCGAATCGGCGGAGACCATCGAAGTCGAGCCACCGTCGCCAGCGGAGTGCGCGACGTGGGTTTTGACGGCGCCGCCCATGCAGGGCGGGGAGTATCTGACCGCTGAGATTCTGCTGGACATCTGCAGCGCGTTGGACCAGTGGGCAACGGAGGCGATCGAGTCAGCCGGCGGCTTGGGAGCGTTTCAGCAAGCGCGGGCGCCGAAGTGGCACCAAGTGGGTCGCGTCTGCTTTCACCTCGCCGAGAACAAGAGCGACCAGGCCCGTCCTTTTGCGTTTCTGGCGACCTATGCCACCGGGTTCGGTGCCGGGGGGCGATTGAAGCACCTCCCATTGCGAAGGGCGCTGGAGCAGTACGCCGGGGCGAAGAATCGGTCCGCGTTGATCAAGTTACTCGCTCCGGTTCAACAGGCTTCGGAACGTTGCGAATGGGTAAAGAAACTGGTTGATTCCGGCGAAGTCTATCAGCCAATGGCGTGGCCGGCAGAGCGAGCGTATGCGTTTCTGCGGACCTCGCCGGAGCTGGAGGACAGCGGTCTGTCGGTCCGGCTGCCGGATTGGTGGAGGAAACGCCCCCGTCCGCAGGTTTCGGTGACGATCGGCCGCCAGAACCAAACCACACTCGGAGCAGGCGCGGTGCTGGATTTCAACGTGAGCATGGCGCTGGGGGATGAGAGCATTTCGTCGGAGGAGATGACTGCGTTGCTGGCCGGCCCGGATGGATTGGTGCTGCTCAAGGGCCAATGGGTTGAGGTGGATCGCGAGAAACTGCAGGAGGCGATCGACCACTGGCAGGCCCTCGAGAACCTCGCGGCGAATGGGGAGATCTCATTTGTCGAGGGAATGCGCCTGTTGGCCGGTGCGTCGGCAGACCTGAAGCATGAAGACCGGGTCGAGGAACAACGCTCATGGGCCCACGTATCGGCTGGCGAAGGGATGCAGAAGATCCTTGCGGGTCTTCGCGAACCGGGGCGACTGGATGCGGTAGAGCTTCGCGATGGGCTGCACGGGATACTCCGGCCGTATCAGTGCGACGGGCTGGCCTGGCTGCGTTTCCTGACGACGCTGGGGTTGGGAGCGTGCCTGGCTGACGACATGGGGCTGGGCAAGACGATCCAGGTGCTGGCACTATTGCTGTGTAATCGGGATGGAGACGCTAAACCGCAGCGTAGGCCAGCGCTTCTGATCGTGCCGGCCTCACTTCTGGGCAACTGGCGCAGCGAGGCGGAGTGTTTTGCGCCGTCGCTGAAACTGACGTTTCTGCATCCGGCCGAGACGGACCGCCAGACACTTGCGCACATTGCCGAATCTCCCGATGAGCACCTTGCTGAGACCGACTTGGCGGTCACGACCTACTCCATGTTGGCCCGGCAGGATTGGTTGACGCAATTGGACTGGCGCTTCGTGATTCTCGATGAGGCCCAGGCGATCAAGAACCCCTCGACCCGTCAGAGCAAGGCCGTGAAGAAACTCCCCGCCCACGCGAGGATCGCCCTGACCGGCACACCGGTTGAAAACCGCCTGGGCGATCTATGGTCGCTGTTCGATTTCCTCAATCCCGGCTTACTCGGTTCAGCGGGCGTGTTCAAGTCGTTCATCAAAGGTTTGCAACTGCGGGAGCAGAACCGGTTCGCGCCCTTGCGTCAATTGGTCGGGCCGTACATCCTACGCCGCCTGAAAACGGATCGTTCCGTGATCGCCGATCTGCCGGAGAAGATCGAAACCGTCCGATACTGCAATCTGACCAGAACACAGGTCAAGCTCTACGAGCAAACCGTACGGCAAATGCGATCGGCCTTGGAAACAGCCGATGGCATGGCGCGGCGCGGGCTGGTGCTCCAGACGCTGATGCGGCTGAAGCAGATCTGCAACCATCCCAGCCAGCTTTCCGGCGACGGCGGCTACACCCCCTCCGACAGCGGCAAGTTCCTCCGTCTCGGCGAGCTTTGCGAAGAGCTGGCCCAACGCCAAGAAAAGGCCTTGATCTTCACCCAGTTCCGGGAGATTATCGACCCGTTGGCGGACCATCTGACCGCGGTGTTCGGTCGCGCGGGGCTGGTCTTACACGGCCAAACGAGTGTCAAGAGGCGTAAGGGCGTGGTCGCACAGTTTCAGGATGAGGGCGGACCGCCGTTTTTCATTCTGTCGCTCAAGGCCGGCGGCACGGGCCTGAACCTGACCGCGGCTTCGCATGTGATTCACTTCGACCGCTGGTGGAACCCGGCCGTAGAGAACCAGGCCACCGACCGCGCATTCCGCATCGGCCAGAAACGCAACGTGCTGGTGCACAAGTTCGTCACCAGCGGTACGATTGAGGAACGGATTGATGAACTAATTGCGGAGAAGCGACAGATGGCCGACGAGATCCTCGCCACCGATGGCGAGGTCAAACTAACGGAATTGCCTGATGATGAACTGATGCAGCTGGTCCGTCTGGATGTTAACCGTGCGATGATGTAAGGAGTGAGGGCGTGATGTCCTGGAGACAATGGAGTCCATATGTTCCCGTGGCCCGGCGACGCGCCAACGCCTTGCGCAAAATTGAGAAGCTCCGCAAGAAGGGCAAGGACATTCAGCCGGTCGAGATCGAAGGGCGGACGATCGCACGGAGCTTCTGGGGCAAGGGCTGGTGCGACCATCTGGAATCATTCTCTGACTACGAGAACCGCTTGCCGCGGGGGCGAACTTATGTTCGTAACGGCTCGGTCTGCCACCTGTCCATCCAACCCGGGCGCATCGAAGCCATCGTCAGCGGCTCCGAGCTGTACAACACGAGCATCCGCATCAAGAGGCTAAAACCGGCCATCTGGAAGTCCGTCAAGGAGAGGTGCGCCGGACAGATCGGTTCCATGCTGGAACTACTCCAGGGCAAGTTGTCTGACCAGGTCATGACCGTCGTTACGGACCGTGCTCGCGGTCTGTTCCCACAGCCAAGCGAGATCGAACTTGCCTGTAGCTGCCCCGATTGGGCGGTGATGTGCAAACACGTCGCGGCTGCGCTGTACGGTGTCGGCAGCCGGCTCGACAGCCAACCGGAACTGTTGTTCCTGCTCCGCGATGTCGATGCCCAGGAGTTGATCTCCACCGAGATGGCAATGCCTGGTCCGGTCACAACGGACGATCGTCTGGACGACGATCAGCTCGGCGACATCTTCGGTATCGATCTTGATGTCGCGGGCACGGAGCAACCTGCTCCGAGAACTGGGACGAAGAAACAACGAC